>CAJHYA010000309.1_pt1 | contig 17623 bp, 15 predicted proteins | sample 9198611 | NCBI WGS metagenome assembly CAJHYA01 (sample SAMEA7708353, study PRJEB35096) | sediment metagenome | biome: marine neritic benthic zone biome [ENVO:01000025]; feature: sediment [ENVO:00002007]; material: shallow marine sediment [ENVO:03000034] sea grass bed [ENVO_01000059] ... | reverse complement strand
GTATTGGAACATGGTTATCACGGGAATACCCAAACCGGAATCCGGGTCAGTCACTATAAATATGCCTCGGAAGGTGGCGGTGGAAAGGACCCGCATATAATCCAGCTTCCTTTGCCAAAGGTATTTGGATCAGATTTGATTGATGACGGTACAGCAGGAGCTCATTTTGGAAACGAAGCTGTTGAACTTTTAGGTACTGTGGAAAACGGTGTAGCGGCATTCATTGCCGAGCCTGTTGTTGGGTGCGGCGGACAGGTTCCTTTGCCAAAAGGATTTCTGAGTGCTGTTTATCCGGAGGTCAGAAAACAGGGAGGCGTTTGTATCAGTGATGAAACCCAGGTAGGATTTGGTCGGCTCGGAGATCATTTCTGGGGGTTTGAAGCCTATGGGGTCATACCTGATCTCGTTGTTATGGGAAAACCCATGGGTAACGGACATCCCATAGGCGCTGTGGTAACTACGGAAGCAATTGCCCGAAGTTTTGAAAACGGTCCTGAATTTTTCAGTTCATTCGGGGGAAATCCAGTTTCCTGTGCAATTGGTGAAGCCGTACTGGATGTAATACAGCATGAAGGACTACAAGAACATGCCTGGAAGGTGGGCAATTATCTAACAGGCAGGTTGTTAGAACTCAAGAAGGCATTCCCTGTCATTGGAGATGTCCGTGGTAGTGGCCTCTTCCTGGGCGTAGAAATGTGTGCGGCCGATGGTAGTCCCGGTACCGCATTGGCTAAGGTGATAAAAAACAAACTCCGGCATATGCATATTCTTGTGAGTACGGACGGACCCTACGATCAGGTGCTGAAAATCAAGCCTCCTCTAACGTTTACTAGTTCTGATGCCGACCACCTTTGTAATGCTATCAAAGTCATTCTTGAACAGGAATCTTCCGGTTTAGCAAAAAAAAAGTAACTTTACCTTGCACCAATCTTGTTATGAATGTCTAAAAAGCTACGGATAAATGTTGGCATTGCTCTTTTGCGCATTTTTGCCTCTGCCATGATGATGGTTCATGGTTTCGCCAAAATTCAAAAACTATTTGACGGAGACTTCCAGTTCGCCAATCCTATTGGTATTGGAGAAACACCTTCTTTGTTTCTAACGGCTATTGGGGAGTTTATATGCCCTATTTTTATCATTATTGGTTTCAAAACGAGGTGGGCTGCGGCCATTACAGCTATAACTATGGGCGTAGCTGGTTTCATTTATCACCGGGCAGATCCTTTTAATGAGAAAGAGCTGGCATTGATGTTTTTCGTTGTATTCCTGTCAATTGCACTAATTGGTCCTGGAAAATACAGTATAGATAAAAAAGCCCTATAAAACCTTCGCTAACAGTTCCTTCAATAATTCCGCTTGTGGCAGGTTGCTGGCTCCAACCCCTTTGCCCTTTAAGTCAAGTTCCCGTAAAGTAGCTATAACCTGACTGGCTTTTTTCATGGGATAGTTGCGTGCAGCAGTCTGAAATTCCCCAACAAAGTAGGGATTGATTCGCAGCGCACTTGCCACATTTTTTGGCGAATGATCGTTTAGGCCATGGTATTGCAATAATTGAGAAAAAAAGGTATTCAACAAGGTGATGGTAACCACGAACGGGTTATCCTTGGGATTCCGAATAAAATAGTTTATGATCTGGGTTGCCTTTTTAACATCTTTCTCCCCTATTGCCTTTTTAAGTTCAAAGTTGTTATAGTCTTTGCTAATACCGATATGTTGTTCAATATGCTCCGGGGTAATTTGTGTGTTTTTCGGCAGAACAAGTTTTAGTTTTTCTAATTCATTGTTGATTCTGCTAAGGTCGGTTCCTAAAAATTCCACCAACAATACCGCGGCCTTATGGGAAATGGTATAGCCCTGCCCTTTGAGGATCTTACGAATCCATTCTGTTACCTGATTCTCATAAAGCTTTTTGCTCTCAAAAAGTATTGCATCAGCAGAAAGCAGGGATTTGTAAAGCTTTTTTCGTTTGTCCAGTTTTTTATACTTGTAACAGATTACCAGGACCGTGGAAGGCTGTGGGTTTTCTACATAGGAAACCAGTTGTTCTATGGTTCTTGACAAGTGTTGTGCCTCCTTAACAATAACCACCTGCTTTTCGGCCATCATGGGATATCGCTTTGCCTGGGTCAGGATGTCTTCGATGGTCACCTCCTTGCCATACAAAACAATCTGATTGAAACCCTTTTCAGCTTCTGTGAGCACTTTATCTCCAATATATTTGGCAATTCTGTCGATATAATAGGCCTCCTCCCCCATCAGGAAATAAAGGGGTCGGGGATTCCCTTTATTGATCTCTTCGACTATGTATTTTACTTCATCCATCCGAAAATTTTCATCACTTTTGCAGGTATGCAGCCCTTAGGATTTCCCCATTATAATTTTCGTTTTAAAAGTAGGGAAAATACGCGCTATATCTTTGATGTAATTCGCAAAAAATTCGTGGTTCTACAACCTGAAGAGTGGGTTCGGCAACATGTTATCCAATATCTCATACAGGATAAAGGGTATCCTAAAAGCCTTATAAATGTTGAAAAAACAATCCGCATGCATGGTATTAACAAACGATATGACCTTGTGGTCTTTTCTCCTCAAGGTGAGATTTTGTTACTGGTTGAATGCAAGGCCCCTAAGATATCCATCACGCAGGCAACCTTTGATCAAATAGCACGTTACAACATGACGCTGAATGCGCAGTATTTACTGGTCACAAATGGATTAGAAATCTACTGTTGTAAAATGGATCCTATCCAAGAAAAATATTCTTTTTTGACCCAAATTCCTGATTTTAGCCGTTAATTTGCAACCGTTTTGAAGCTGGCAATTGTAATACTGAACTGGAATGGGCAAGCACTGCTGGAACGCTACCTCCCCGGAGTGATACAGTACTCTCCCAATGCCCAAATATGTGTAGCTGACAACGGATCTACAGATGATTCTGTGGCTTTTGTGCAACAACAATTTCCTGAGGTAACCCTTGTACAGAACGCTCAAAATTGGGGATTTGCTCAGGGGTACAATGAAGCACTTAAATCCATTGAAGCAGATGTTTACTGCCTGTTGAATTCGGATGTGGAAGTAACCCCAAACTGGCTGGACCCGATAATACAAACCTTTGAAGAGCACAAGGACATTGCTATTGTACAGCCAAAAATCCGGGATCTGCTCAAAAGGGATCATTTTGAGTATGCCGGTGCAGCCGGAGGATTTCTCGATCAATTGGGATATCCTTTTTGCAGGGGACGAATTTTTCAATCTCTGGAAAAAGACGCGGGGCAGTACAACCAGGCTACAGAAATATTCTGGGCTACCGGCGCCTGCATGTTTATCCGTCGCGAGGTATTTGAAGAATTAGGTGGTTTTGATGAGGATTACTTTGCACATCAGGAAGAAGTTGACCTCTGTTGGCGGGCACACAACAAAGGGTATAAGGTATTTTATGTACCCGATTCGCACGTTTTTCACCTGGGGGGATCTACCCTGAGCAACATGAATCCCAAAAAAACCTATCTGAATTTCAGAAATTCCCTTTTTTCTATAACCAAGAACTTACCCCGAAAAGTTGCCTTTATTATTATCCTCTGCCGGCTTGTTCTTGACGGTATTGCTGCGATCAGGTTCATTGTACAGCTTAAATTGAAGCATTGCCTGGCCATACTTCGGGCCCATTTGAGTTTTTATCGGCAATTCCGCAAGATGTACAGAAAAAGGGAAAAAACAGATTTTGTGTCAAAGTACTACGAAACAAAATCCATAGTATGGTCTTATTACGTAAATAACGTTAGGAGATTTGATGATTTAGTAAAACATTAACTAATTTTGGGTAAAGCACGGAAAGCGATTCCATAATTTTGTTAATAACGTTCATCAAGATTTCATTTTATCACTTATAAAATCTAAGCATTTGTACATTATGAAAAGACTTTTAGTATTAGGAAGCATGGGGGTATTGGTTTTACTTTCATCCTGTGTTTCACAGAAAAAATATGCCGAGTTAGAGACCAAGCAAAAAGAAACTCAGGATTTACTCAACTCCGCAACGGTTAAATTGAATACCTGTCTTGAGGACAAAGCAACAGCAACTGCTCGTCTTAAAACACTTGAAGACCAGAACGCCTTTCTTAAAGCCAATAATCAGGAGCTCATCAACAACATGGGTAACCTCACTACTCTGACTACAAAAGGAGCTGAGAACCTGCAGAAGTCTCTTGAAAGCCTGCAAGAGAAAGACCTTACCATCCGTAAATTACAAGATGCCATTACCAGGCGTGATTCTGTAAATCTTGCCCTGGTACAAAGCCTCAAAGGGGTTTTGGGTAACCTTGATGATGAAGACATTGAAATCAGTGTGGAAAAAGGAGTAGTATTCGTTTCCATCTCAGATAAATTGTTGTTCAGGAGCGGAAGTTATACAGTTACCAATGCCGCCAAGCAAGTGCTTGGAAAGGTAGCCCAGGTGGTAAACAACAAACCTGACTTCGAATTCATGGTAGAGGGACATACCGATAATGTGCCTTACCGCAGTGGCGTCCTTCTGGATAACTGGGACCTGAGTGCTAAAAGAGCTACTTCCGTAGTCAGGATTCTGCAGAACGACTTTGGTGTAGATCCTGCTCGTATGACAGCAGCTGGTAGAAGTTACTACATTCCGTTAACGGATAATAACTCCGCTACCAACCGCGCTAAAAACCGAAGAACTCGAATAGTAGTGTTGCCGAAGCTTGATCAGTTCTATTCAATGATTGAAGAAGGAATGAAAGATCCGGCTATAAACGACTAACAACGGACATTAGCAATATTAAACCGCGGCCAAAGGCTGCGGTTTTTTTGTTACAGAATATCCAGTGACCCCTTGCCTTCACGAAGTATTTCGGCCTCGTCCTTAGACAGGTCAATTATCGTTGAAGGGACATTACCGCCATATCCGCCGTTTACTACCACATCCACGAGATCTTTCCATTTCTCATAAATCAATTCCGGATCGGTAGTATATTCCAACAAGTCGTCCTCATCTTTGATTGAGGTTGAAACAATGGGGTTACCCAATACCCTGACCAGTTCCTGGGCCGTATTATGGTCCGGAACGCGGATCCCCACGGTTTTCTTTTTCTTGAAATCCTTGGGAAGGTTCCTGTTGCCCGGAAGTACGAAGGTATAGGGTCCGGGCAATGCCCTTTTTAATAGTTTGAAGGTAGTCGAATCTATCTGCTTCACATAATCCGAAAGATTGCTGAGATCGGCACATACAAAAGACCAGTTCACCTTGTCCAGTTTAACCTCTTTGATTCTTGCCAGACGCTGTAAGGCTTTGGAATTGGTGATGTCACAACCTAATCCATAAACGGTATCTGTGGGGTAGATCACCAAACCACCTTTTTTAAGAGCGGCCACTACTTTATCTATGGCCCCGGGGTTAGGGTTTTCTTCATAGATCCGTATAAATTCTGCTGCCATTATTTACTGTTAAGCGAGATGCTAATATTTGTTGACTTACTGCTTATCCAATCCGGAGTTGACGATGTTTCTAAATAGGAGTATTACCTGTTATTGTTCCAGCACCTGCAGTTTTGCGAATCGCAAAAGGAGTTTTTTTACGTCTCCCCGTTCAAACCGTACCTCGGCTTTTTTGTCTTCTCCCTTGCCTTCTATTTTCAGAACTGTACCCTTTCCAAAACGGGAATGATTGACCACTGCCCCTTCACTCAAATTCAGATTATTTTCACCCCCATTGCCAACAGGGGTTCCCAGGTTGGGTTTAAGTTTACGCAATTTTCGCAGTTCCGAAGTCCGCGCTTTACCTAAACCTTCAAGTTTACTTTTATCCGGTAGGGAACGATCGCGAACGGGTTTGCGCACTTCACCAAAAATATCCGTATTGATAAGCGGTTTGAATTTGTACGTATCTGCCGGGGTCAGGTCTTCCAAATATCTTTCGTCAACCTCTTCTATAAAGCGACTGGGTTCTGCATCAATCAATTTACCCCATCGATAGCGATTCTGGGTATAGGTAAGGTAAGCCTGTTTTTCCGCTCGCGTTAAGGCCACATAGAACAATCGCCTTTCCTCTTCCAGTTCACTTCTGGTGTTCATACTCATGGCCGATGGAAACAGGTCTTCTTCAAGGCCTACAATATAGACATAGGGAAATTCAAGGCCTTTGGCCAAATGAATGGTCATGAGTGCCACACGATTTGGATCTCCTTTTTCATTATCCAGATCCGTGGCGAGTGCCACATCTTCAAGAAATTCGGTCAGATCTCCCTTGGCATCCGCCAATTCTTTCTGTCCTTCAACAAAGTCCTGAATCCCATTGAGTAACTCCTCAATATTCTCCATACGGCCAATTCCTTCAGGGGTTCCATCTTTTTTAAACTCCAGCAGGATCCCGGATTTTTTTGCCACGTGCTCAGCCAGGGTAAAGGCATCGGCTTCCTGATTCAGGATCTGGAAGCTTTTGATCATTGTTACAAAATTTTCCAGCTTTGTCTTTGTGCCTGAGTTGATCTTCAAAGGAATCTTATCCAGATTTTCCATCACTTCAAACACAGACCGCTGGTAATGATTGGCTGCCACCGTAAGTTTGTCTACAGTTGTCTGGCCTATACCCCTTGCCGGAAAGTTGATCACCCGCTTTAGTGCCTCCTCGTCTTTGGGATTGATCACCAATCGCAAATAGGAAAGCAGGTCCTTGATCTCCTTGCGCTGGTAAAATGACAATCCGCCATAAATGCGATAAGGAATATCCCGTTTTCTAAAGGCATCTTCGAAGGCACGTGATTGAGAATTGGTCCGATATAGAATAGCGAAATCCGAGTTTGGCAACTGATGCTGCATCTTATTTTCAAAAATAGATCCGGCTACGTAACGCCCTTCTTCTGCATCTGTGGGGCTGCGGTGCAATTTTATCCTTGCTCCCTGCTCATTTGCTGTCCATACTTTCTTCTTAAGCTGGTCCTTATTATTAGCGATAATGGAATTGGCAGCATTGACAATGTTCTGGGTAGAACGATAATTTTGTTCGAGGCGATATGCCGCTGCATCTTCGTAATCCCTCTGGAAATTGAGGATATTGGTAATATTCGCACCCCGAAAAGAATAAATACTCTGGGCATCGTCGCCTACCACGCAAATATTTTGATAACGATCGGCCAGGGCCTTGACAATCAGATATTGGGAATGATTGGTATCCTGGTACTCATCAACGAGGATATAGCGGAAGCGATCCTGATATTTCATGAGTACCTCCGGGAATCTGCTCAGCAATTCGTTGGTACGTAACAGCAGGTCATCAAAGTCCATAGCTCCCGCCTTGAAGCAACGATCGACATAATTCTGGTAGATCTCGCCCAATCTCGGTCTCCGAGCCATGGCATCGGCTTCCATGAGTTCAGGATTTTGGAAATAGGCTTTTACAGTGATCAGGCTGTTTTTATAGGCAGAGATGCGGCTCTGTACCTGCTTGTATTTGTATATATCTTTGTCCAGCCCCATCTCTTTGATAATCGAGGCAATCAGGCGCTGGGAATCCTGGGTATCGTAAATCGAAAAATTGCTGGGGTATCCTAATTTTTGTCCGTCATACCTAAGCAAACGGGCAAAAACCGAGTGGAAGGTGCCCATCCAAAGGTTTTTAGCCTCGGATCCTCCCACGAGCTGCTCGATCCTACTTTTCATTTCTCGTGCAGCTTTGTTGGTAAAAGTTAAGGCCAGGATATTGAAGGGGTCCACACCTTGTTTCATCAGGTGTGCAATGCGATAGGTCAGGACCCGGGTTTTTCCCGATCCTGCCCCGGCAATAACCATTAAAGGCCCTTCCTTATGCAGTACGGGGGCTCGTTGTGCCTCATTCAACTCCTCCAAATACGATTTCAAATTACCTGGTATTTTTGCAGGGTGAAGTTAGCCATATTTCAGGTCCGGAAAAAGAGCTCCCGGAAATATTATAAACAACCCGTTACCGGTAAGCACAATTTAAATATATTTAGGGCCAGGAACGTCAGCTATGCGCAGGAATAAACCAGTACTCTTCATTATTGCCTTGTTTTGTTCCATTGCTTTCGTTTGTGCTCAGGAGAAAAAAACCGGTCCTGTTATTAGCAGCGCAGGTGCTGTATGGGCTATTGAAAATGCAGATTTTCCCACAGATACTGACAAGGTCTACAAGGCTGTATTCGACATCATGAACAGCCCCGAGTCTCCCGAACAACTGAATCCCAGTATTGAAACCGTTGCACGGTATCTTAATATGCACGCGCAACAAGGAGTGCCGGAGATGAATATTCAGGCGGTTATGGTGGTGCACAACAAAGCATCGAAAGACATTTTAATGGATGTCCCCTACGAATCGCGTTATGGTACATCTAATCCAAACAAGGACCTGATCAAGGAACTAATGGATTCCGGAGTACGTGTTATTTTTTGCGGACAATCCTCAATTGCTCGGGATATTCCCAAAGAGCAAACCCTTGAAGGGGTGCAATTGGCACTGTCTGCCATGACTGCCCTGATTTCTTTGCAGGATGATGGCTATAGATTGATAAAATTTTAATTAAACACATATGAAGAAGATTTTCATTTTGGCAATTTTAATAGGTAACTGTACCCTGTTTGGGCAGGAATACCAATTGAGTAAAGACTATGAAGCAATTGAAGATAAAGTGATTACCTGGAGGCGGGATATCCACCAAAATCCGGAATTGTCTAATCGGGAATTTAAAACTGCCGAAAAAATTGCGAATCACCTGAAATCTCTGGGAATTGAGGTGCAGACTGGTGTAGCCCATACAGGGGTTGTTGGAATTCTTAAGGGCGACCTTCCTGGAAAAGTGGTTGGATTGCGAGCCGATATTGATGCGCTCCCGGTGGTGGAACGCAATGACCTGCCTTTCAAATCAAGCGTCACCTCTGAATTCATGGGCGAAAAAGTCGGGGTTATGCATGCCTGCGGGCACGACACCCATACGGCCATTCTTATGGGGGCTGCCGAAGTCCTTGCCAAAAACAAGGATAAGATCCGGGGTACTGTTAAGTTCATATTTCAGCCTGCAGAAGAAGGCCCGCCACCAGGAGAAGAAGGCGGTGCCTTATTAATGGTTAAAGAGGGGGTATTAAAAAATCCTGATGTCTCTGCCATATTCGGCTTGCACATCAACTCCCAAACTCCTGTTGGGGTAATCCGCTACAAGTCAGGCGGAACCCTTGCGGCAGCACAAAGTTTTACAATTAATGTAATGGGCAAACAAACCCATGGATCCCAACCCTGGGCTGGTGTTGATCCTATTTTGATCAGTGCCAAAATTATTGATGGACTGCAAACGATTATCAGTCGTGAGACCAACCTGACCAATGAAGCTGCTGTTATCACCGTAGGCAAAATAAAGAGTGGCGTACGCTTCAACATTATCCCGGAAAGTGCCGAAATGATCGGAACCATAAGAACGCTGGATTATGGAATGAAGGATCATATCAACAAAAGGATGATGGAGATGGTACCCGCGATCGCAAAGGCGTATGGAGGTGAAGCGACCATAACCATTCGGGATGCCACAGATATAACATTTAACGATCCGGATTTGGTAGCAGCAATGGTACCTACCCTGCAACGGGTAGCCGGTAGTGAGAACGTGCAGACTCAGAAGGCCATAACAGGTGCAGAGGACTTTTCCTATTTCCAAAGAGAGGTGCCCGGCTTTTTCTTTTTCCTGGGGGGAATGACCCCGGGAAACACAGAGGCCTTTCCTCATCACACCCCGGACTTCCTGATTGATGACAGTGGTTTGATAGTGGGAGTCAAAGCGCTTACAGAGCTGAGTCTGGATTATCTAAACAGTAATTAATTGCTGCAATACATTTCGAGCCTTGATTTCTACCATAAGAACTATGGATGATTCACTTAAAGGTTTTCACGTATTTTTGCCTTGTCTTAATAATGGAAGAACTCTATGATTAAAAAACTACTCATCTTGCTGGTGCTGTCTTTAGGTGTTAGTGCCTTGCATGGCCAGAGCAAAAAAGAACTACAGGCCGAGATCACGCAATTACAAGCAGTTATCGCACAGAAAGATAGCCTGATCATAAGTGCCCAAAAAGAGGAAAGAATCAGCACAGCAAGGGCGGAGTCCTTTGAAAAACAGGTAACCGAATTGCAGAATGCGAACGCCACTTTGCTCAATAACCTAAAGATATTCACGGAGGCCTCAAGCAGGAGATCGGATAACATCGGCCGAACCCTGGAGAGCCTGAGGGAAAAAGAAGCACAGCTGAAAGTGATCAATGACGAGTTGGGAAAGAACGACTCCATAGCCCTGCTTCTTATTACTGATTTTAAAAGGACGTTGGGAGAAAGTGCTCAGATTAAGGTAGCACAGGGTGCTATTGTTCTGCCTATTAGCCAGCAGTTTCTGGTAGGTGAAGAGGAAAGCACTCCTACCCTAACCCCCGAAGCTCAGGAGTATCTTGTTAAAGTTTCACAGGCCTTTAAACTCCACCCAAGCTGGCAGCTAAGTCTGGTAAGCCAGGAAAACGGGATTATAGACCCCGAAGAACGGGCCGCCCAGATTAGCGGAATTCTGGATATCCTAGGTCAGGAAACCGGAATGGACACCAAAGCGATAAGTCAAAAGAAGCGCGATGGGTTAATCAATGCCTTTGAAATACGGGTACATCCGGATTATGCCGGCTTTTATCTTACGATACGGAAAAACATGAAGAACTAAAGAGATAAATCAGCCGGGGACAAGCTATTTAATATGAAGTATACTTTTTTAATTATGCATGCGTTCTTAGACCGTTAACCAAACCCAAAACAACATGAGCCAAGAAGGAATCCTCCAGCTATTTGCTTACCTCCTGCCCGCCGTAGTAACCGGCGCCATTGCCTTTTACTTTTTTAGAATGCACACCAATAATGAGGAAGGCAGAAGAAGGTTCTTGTTGCATAAGGATTCTCAGAAAACGGCTATGCCCATTCGCCTGCAGGCATATGAACGAATGGCGCTGTTTTTAGAGCGTATTTCAATTCCTAGTCTGGTTGTTCGGGTGGCACCCAGATCTGCAGACAAGCATGATTACGAAAACCTGTTGATCAAATCCATTGAAAACGAATTTGAGCATAATCTCTCTCAACAGATCTATATGAGCGATGAGTGCTGGAACATCATCAAAGCAGCCAAAAACGCAACCATACAAACAATCCGAAAGGCAGGAATGAGCGAATCTGATTCGTCCGACAAGCTCAGGGAAGATATCCTTAATGAGACTATGGATAAGCAATCACCTTCGGCTACGGCGCTGGCTTATATCAAGAAGGAAATAAGTGCCCTTTGGAAATCGTATTAATCCCTTTTATTCCTGCTGATCCGGCTCAATATCGCTGAGTTCCTGATTTTTTTTCATAGCAAATTCATAGCCGCGTGCCCACCATTGGGTCATTTTCTCCTTGTCAAAGATCAATGAATTGGTGGTAAGGACCGTTGGCGTGTAGTAAAAATTAATAATGGCATCCCGATTGTTGGCCACAAATTTACCAATGCGAATGTTCTGTCTTTCGATACGGTCCAGCATAAACCCGAACATACTGGTAAGCAATGAAAAGGCATTCTTGGAGGGAAGTCGGTTTACATGGGTGATCTCAGTATGGAGGACAATTGCATCCACTGTGGTTGCCCCGCGTTTAATAGCTTCCTCAATAGGAACCATGCTCCCTAAACCTCCATCGGCATATTCGCATCCTTCCTTTCTTACCAGACTCATAAATGGGGTATAGTTGCAGGAAATCCAGATCCATTCACAGAAGTCATCATAGGAAAAATCACTGATCGACTTGTACTCGACGGTATTCAGGGATAGATTAGATACCGTAACCACGATTTCTTTATTACCTCCTTTTAAGACATTGAATTCTTCCGGGGTGAAGGTGTTTCTGATGAGATTCAAAAGATTGTGGCTTTCCCCAAAGGTTTTGCTTCCACGGTAAAAGTTTTTCAAAACATTCCAGTGGTTGATGGCGATATTCGCTACCCCATATTTGTTTTGAATAATAAAAGGGCAGTTGCTGAAAATATGGTCCTGGGTAACTGAGGTGTACACATTTTTAATTTTCTCGATCTCCTGAAGCGCCAGGTGTGAAATAAGCAGACTACCTGTAGACGTTCCCAAAAACATATCGTAATTATATCCAAGGCCCTCCATGAGGTATTGTGCAACGCCTCCTGCAAAAGCTCCTTTACTCCCACCCCCTGAAATAACCAATGCTCTCATAATTCTAATACGTTTTTTAGATAGGTGCGTTCTTCAGCGTCAAGCCTGTTCAACATCCCCTTTACCCGTTCCCTCAGGGATTCATTCTGGAGCAGATCCTCCATTAAATTTCGTGCAAAACTTCGAAACTGCCATGAATGGTGGACACAAGCCTGCGACAAGTCCAGCAAATACCGATCCGTGGGCCTAAGCACTTCACGGATTAGTAAAAATGCATTTTGCCTTATATCCTGTCCATAAACTGCTGAAGTATATCCCCGTAATTCTTCTTCATATGCCTTTTTAGACTGCGAATCCCCAAAATCTGGTGTCAGCATTGCAAGCAACAGCCAGGTCATACGCAGGCTTCTGTTTGGCAGCCCCACCAGGCCCTGGGTTTGTTCCAGGTAGGTTACGCGATCTTCCGGAAAACTGACCCAGAGTTTATACAGCGCGTTTTCCATAGTGATATAACTGGGATCTCCCAGAAATGATTCATAAGTGCTTTTTATTTCGGAGGTGACCCGGGGTATGGCCAGTGCAACGGCCTGCCTAACTTTCAGACTACCTTCACCGGCAACTTTTTCAAAGAAATCCATGGACAGGGATTTGGCATATCGTAAAATGATCCTGCTCCGCAGCTCCTCGGAGGTCATCCCTGGCCAATATTGGGCTAAAACCTGTTCATTATCTGCCGGGCTCGAGATTAGTTCCTGCTGGATATCTTTAAACTGTTTAATCGCTGGGCTTCGGGCCAGCAAATAATCTTCGCATTCCTGATAGGAGAATAAGTCCGACTCAAACCACTTCGTCTGGAATGCATCAAGGTTACAAGCACAGGATTCCTCCATGATGGAGAAAAACTCAGGTATAGTAGCATTCTTAAAAGCAAAGCTTTGCAGGAAGTTACGTATCCCGTTTCGGAAAGCCCTATCGCCTATGGTTTCCCTTAACAAGAGAGCAGCCCAGGCCCCTTTTTCATAAAAGGTTAAGCTACTGGCCTTGGGATCAATTAGGGACTCCCCTTTTTCTTTCTCATCTTCCTCCCGAAGTATTTGGGCAGTATCCCATAGTTTCCAGAGTATGTAATCTTCCCCGAATATTTCCTGTTCGGCCAGATAGGCATAATAGGTAGCCAGGCCTTCATGCAGCCAGTGCTGTGCTGCATCCGTCTCCGTTACCAGATTGCCAAACCACTGATGGGCAAGTTCGTGTGCATTAACATTTAGGTAGTTCAAGTCCGCAAAAGCGAGAGAATCAATTACATATCTATCCGAAAAAAAAGTGGTCCCGGTATTTTCCATACCAGCATACAGGAAGTCCCGAACAGGTACCTGCTTATAGTTTTGCCAGGGATAAGGGACGCCTATTTCCGATTCAAGAAAATCAAAGATCCTCCAGGTATACCGATAGGTGGGTTCCAGCTTTAAGCTATCCTGCTGGTAGGTATAGAGCGTAATCGGGATATTGCCAGTGCTTTTTGTCCGTAAGGCCTTGTAATTCCCAATGGCAAATCCCAGTAAATAGGAGCTCATGGGTTTCTTCATTTGATAGGACCAGTTCCGTTTATCCTTCATCTCCTTTGACTTCCGCAATTTTCCATTGGCGATCACGGTGTACTCACGATCGAAGGTAACGTTCATCGAAAATATGATCTTCTCTTCCATTCGATCGGGGCTGGGCACCCAGTGACTGTTGTATTTCCCCTGTCCCTGGGTCCAGATCTGCTCGTTACCGGGTATACTATCCTGCCATCCTAAAAAGTAAATGGCTTGTTTGGGTTTAGCGCTGTAGGCTAATTGTAACCGATAGCTCTTGCCTGGTTTTAGGTTTTTGGTGACCACCAGTTTACGGCCATCATATTTAAAATCTACCTCTTTTCCATTGAAGCGGACCTCATGAAACGCCATATCCCTGGCCTCCAGGTACAGGGAGTCTATCTTCCTGGATGTCTTAATATGATAACGAACATTACCCTGTACTTTCTCTTGAAACGGATCAATTTCCAGCGTAATGACTCCTTTGGTGAAATCGTAAGGCCATTCAGATTGACCCTTTGCATGCAGCATATAGGTCAGCAGGGCAATGATTATAAAAAGATTTTTGTACTTAAGTGTCATGCTGTATCAAATTTAGCGTTTTGGATGATTGCACTTCACTGCAGGAACTAGTATTTTAGTTCTATCATGAGCACTTCCCTTCAGGCTCCAATAACATATTTAAAAGGTGTAGGTCCCAATCGGGCTGAAATCCTGGGCAGCGAACTGGGTATCCAGAGCTATCAGGACCTGCTGCACCTCTTTCCCAACCGCTATATCGATAAAACCCGATACTACAAGATCAGTGAGCTGCAGCGCACTTCGGCGGAAGTGCAAGTAGTAGGGAAAATCGTCCATATGCAAAGCGTGGCTCAGAAAAGAGGAAGCAGGCTTGTGGCCTCTTTTGTTGATGAGACCGGGGAAATGGAGCTGGTCTGGTTCCGGAGCCAGAAGTGGATCCGGGAAAATTTAAAACTGAATACCCCCTATGTCATTTTTGGGCGAGTGAACTGGTTTAGCGGTAAATTTTCCATGCCCCATCCGGAAATGGAACTCCTCACAGCACACGAAAAAGGGCTGCGGATTGCCATGCAACCCATTTACCCTTCAACAGAGAAGCTTACAGCCAAGGGAGTAACAAACCGGGTGATCAGCAAATGTATGCAGCAGCTGTTCACTGAATTCAGCGGCGGATTTGCTGAGTCGCTGCCGGAGTACCTTCGGGATGAGCTAAAACTGATTTCCAAGGCCGAGGCCTTGTTTAACATCCATTTTCCCAAAAACCAGGTAATGCTCTCCAGGGCACAGTTCCGGTTGAAGTTTGAAGAATTATTCTACGTACAGCTGCAGCTGCTTCTTAAAAATATCACACGCAAGCGCAAGATAAAAGGATATCCATTTGCCGAGGTCGGATCATATTTCAATCGGTTTTATGAGCAGTATTTGCCATTTGAACTGACTAAAGCCCAGAAACGGGTGCTAAAGGAGATTCGCAAAGACCTGGGCAGCCAGGCGCAAATGAACCGCTTGTTACAGGGAGATGTAGGCTCTGGCAAAACGATAGTGGCCCTGATGTCCATGTTACTGGCTATTGATAACGGCTTCCAGGCCTGTATTATGGCCCCCACTGAAATCCTGGCGGTACAGCACTTCCAGAGTATTACCGCCCTGCTTGGAGATATGGATGTGGAGATCGCATTACTTACCGGATCTGTTAAGAAAAAGGACCGTGTGCCCATTCACGAAAAACTGGAATCCGGGAAACTCAATATCCTTGTGGGCACGCATGCCGTGTTGGAAGAAAAAGTAGTCTTCCACAATCTGGGGCTGGCCATCATTGATGAACAACACCGCTTTGGGGTTGCCCAACGATCCAAGATGTGGCAGAAAAATGTTATCCCCCCACATGTCCTGGTCATGACCGCTACCCCCATCCCTAGGACGCTGGCCATGAGTTTATATGGCGATCTCGATATTTCAGTCATCGACGAACTTCCCCCGGGAAGAAAGCAAGTAAAAACCGTGCACCGTTACGATAATAACCGACTCAAAGTATTTCAATTTATTCGGGACGAGATCCGTAAAGGCCGGCAGGTGTATATCGTATATCCTCTGATTCAGGAATCCGAAGCCCTGGATTACAAAGATCTGATGGATGGCTATGAAAGCATCTCCAGGGATTTCCCCATGCCGGAATATCAGATATCCATTGTCCATGGCAGGATGAAAGCTGAGGACAAGGACTATGAAATGAGGCGTTTTGCAAAGGGTGAAACCCAGATTATGGTGGCCACCACCGTTATCGAAGTAGGTGTAAATATCCCCAATGCTTCTGTAATGATCATTGAAAGCGCTGAGCGGTTTGGCCTGTCCCAGTTGCATCAGCTAAGAGGACGTGTAGGGCGCGGAGCCGAGCAGAGCTATTGCATCTTGATTACAGGATCCAAATTATCCAATGATGCCAGAACCCGACTGGAAACTATGGTCCGCACCAATGATGGGTTTGAAATAGCCGAAGTAGATCTAAGGTTACGTGGCCCAGGTGACCTGATGGGTACCCAGCAAAGCGGTGTATTAAACCTGAAGATAGCCGATGTGGTCCGCGACAACGATATCCTCAAAACCGCCCGATTTTATGCACTGCGAATTTTACGGGAAGATCCGGATCTGAACCTGGAAAAAAACCGCCTCCTTCTGGCTACCTACCAACGATTAAAAGCCCACAAAGAAATCTGGAACTATATCAGTTAAGGCCCGGAAATCTGCGTTTACAATGGGAATCGGGCAGTTAATGTTCGTTTCCCAAAAATGATCACCTTAATTACGGGGACCATCTACACGATTGGATACTGTGCAAATTTATTATATTAAACTGATTATCAGATATTTATATCGGGTATAGCTGACTTGGACATCGTAATTTAAAAATCCTTTTTTTGTCTGTCCTTTCTTCATATCCCTATTTTTGGTGGTTCAAGAAGTTGCAATTAAACTAGTAACTGCCAAAATGAGTAAAACACTATTTGATAAAGTCTGGGATTCGCATGTAGTTCAGAAGATAGAAGGCGGGCCCGATGTCTTGTTTATTGACCGGCATCTGGTTCACGAAGTGACCAGTCCGGTAGCCTTTCTCGGCCTTAAAAACAGAAATATCAGCGTGCTGTATCCAGAGCGTACTTTCGCTACTGCCGATCACAATACCCCTACCCTTAACCAGCACCTGCCGGTAAAGGACCCGCTATCGGCGAAACAATTGCAGGCCCTGGAGGAAAATGCCAACGCGCATAACATTCCCTATTGGGGCCTGGGTCATGAAAAGAACGGGATTGTGCATGTAATCGGGCCGGAGAATGGGATTACCCTGCCTGGTGCCACCATAGTATGCGGGGATTCTCATACCTCTACCCACGGGGCATTTGGTGCCATTGCATTTGGTATTGGTACCTCTGAGGTGGAGATGGTCCTGGCATCCCAATGCATCATGCAGCCCAAGCCCAAAAGTATGCGGATTACCATTAACGGATCTTTAAATGAGGCCGTAACTCCCAAGGATGTGGCACTATTCATCATATCCAAACTGACCACTTCCGGCGCTACCGGATATTTTGTGGAATATGCCGGGGAGGTCTTCCGAAATATGAGTATGGAGGGCCGTATGACGGTGTGTAACCTGAGTATTGAAATGGGTGCACGCGGGGGAATGATAGCTCCCGATGAGAAAACATTTAGCTATATCAAGGGCAGGGAATATGCCCCTAAAGAAGCTGCCTGGGAAAAGGCGATGACGTATTGGCAAAGCCTGAAGACCGATAATGATGCAACTTTTGACAAAGAGATTGAATTCAATGGGG
>CAJHYA010000221.1_pt1 | contig 17780 bp, 15 predicted proteins | sample 9198611 | NCBI WGS metagenome assembly CAJHYA01 (sample SAMEA7708353, study PRJEB35096) | sediment metagenome | biome: marine neritic benthic zone biome [ENVO:01000025]; feature: sediment [ENVO:00002007]; material: shallow marine sediment [ENVO:03000034] sea grass bed [ENVO_01000059] ... | reverse complement strand
TAAGCGCCCTACATGATAGGTCAGCACCTGCACCCCTTTTTTAACCGGCTGCTTGTGATCTACGGGAAGCATAAATGCTATGGGGCCGCACATGCCTATGCAGTGCAGGCTTCCCATTAATCCCAAAACCAGAGCAGATAGCAACATTTGGATAACTAATAGGTTATACTTTTTTTGATTAGATAGTCACGGTCATTTGCAGACCAGGATATTCTAATGTCCCAACGACCATCCAACAGCTGTTTGTCAGGTATGAGCAAATGTGTATTGGATAAACTTACTGGTAAGTCAAAATCCAGGTGCTGGTTGGATGGCCTGTATAGGGACACTTTTCCTTTTATTCCATTGAATTTTAAATTTTCCGAGAAGGTAATTTGTAATCCTTCTGCTGTTCTTTTTATCGTGGTAGCCCTGGCATATTCAAGGGCATTTTGCTCGGCATCAATTTCGTTTTGGTAGGCCAGTTCTTCCTTATAGTACTCCCGGGTTACCAAATCGTGATCGGCTTTGTTATCCGTACTGGCCAGATAAACGAAATACAGTATAAATACAATGAAAGCAGCAAATGCCAGTACAATTCCTGTTCCCCATGAAAATTTCAGTTTCATATGCAATTTCTTTAGTTGTAACTCCTCGGGGCCAGAAAACGTGCGGTTGTAGTTTCGATCAACTCATCATCGCTGTAGACTCCGATTTTTAATTTGTCTTTATCCCCGCTAAGGGCTGCTGCATTAATTTCGATAAAAAAGGTGCCTTCCGCAAGTTCCTGTGCAGGTACTTCAAATGTGTCCTGGCTTACCATTTCAATTTTGCCCTTATGAGACAACAGTTTGAAATTAACTTCTGATATGTCTTTACTGGTTTTATTAACCAGCTTATAGGTATATACATTGCTGATAATATTGCCTTCTTTTCGCTCATAGAGGTTTCCGGGCAAACGAAGGATATTGGCTTCAAGTTCGTTCCTGAGGAACAACATGCCAATAAATACAACGGTAAGGATAGTCAGTACTGCAGAGTAGCCTTTTAATCGAGGCGTAAATGTGAATTTTGATTTATTTACAATATTGTCTTCACTTGCATAGCGGATAAGGCCTTTAGGCTTATCGATCTTTTCCATTATGGTATCGCACTCGTCAATACAGGCGGTGCAGTTCACGCATTCGAGCTGCGTGCCATTCCGGATATCGATCCCCGTGGGGCAAACGTGCACACATTGGAAACAATCGATGCAATCCCCATGGCCCAGAGCTTCCCGGTCTTCGTTCTTCCTGAATTTCTTTCTACCGTTAGCGCCTTCTCCCCGCTTGTGATCGTAAGCCACTACGATGGATTTATCATCGAGTAAAACACCCTGCATACGGCCATAGGGGCAGGCGATAATACATACCTGTTCTCGGAACCAGGCGAATACAAAATAGAAAACCAGGGTAAAAATGAGTAAAGGGATCAGGGTAGCTGTATGAGCAGCAGGTCCCTCTGTAACGTATTGCAGCAATATGTCACTACCAATCAAATAGGCCAGGAAGATATTGGCAATCAGGAAGGAAATCAGGAAAAAAACGGCCCATTTCAATAGGCGCTTTCTTATTTTTTCAGCATTCCAGGGCTGCCGGGCCAATCGGGTTTGTGCGCCCCGGTCTCCATCAATCCAGTATTCGATACGCCTGAAGACCATTTCCATAAAAATGGTTTGCGGACACACCCATCCGCAGAAAATGCGACCATAAGCGACCGTAAACAGTGCTATGAAAATCACCCCAATGATCATCGAGATCACGAATAAGTGAAAATCCTGTGGCCAAAAGGGAAATCCAAAAATATTGAAACGGCGTTCCAGCACATTGAACATGAGGAACTGATTTCCATTCACTTTAACGAACGGTGCCGCAAACAAAAAAAGCAGCAGGAAATAGCTAACCCATTTTCGATATGTATAGAACCGACCTGAAGGTTTTTTAGGGAAGACCCACGCCCGTTTTCCTTCTTCATTAATAGTTCCTATGGAATCCCTAAAGTTTTCTTCCATTTTTGAATATGCTAACCCTGTGGATTATTCATTCATAGCTACCGAGGTAGTATCGGTCTCCTGTTCCGGTGCTGCTTCTTCGGGAGCACTTTCTTCAGCAGGAGCACTTTCATCTACCCAGATATCCCCTTCGGGGGCTTTTGGATTTGCCGGTGTGGTTCCCTGGAACGTCAACAGGTAACTTGATACCTGTGCTATCTCAGAGGGCTTTAAACTTTGTTTCCAGGGTACCATTCCCTTACCGGCGCGGCCGCCTTCCGAAACGGTGTTGAATACATTTTTGATGCCCCCTCCCAGGATCCAGTATTCGTCCGTAAGGTTTGGCCCAATACCGCCACCACCATCAGCCATGTGGCAAACCACACAATTGGTCTCGAAAATGGCTTTCCCGGCATTGATATCAGAGGCATCTACCAGGAGTTCTACCGTATTCACATCTACAAGGTCCTTTGCCGTCTTTTTGTATTCTTCAATGGCCAGCTGAGCTGCAGCAACTTCCTGTTCGTATTCCAGTTCCTGGTCGTAATCCCCGTAAATATGAAAGCGAACCAGGTATACCACTCCAAAAATGACAGTGGCATAAAACAAATACAACCACCAGGGCGGGAGTTTGTTATCCAGTTCCTTGATCCCGTCGTAATTATGGTCCAGGATAATCTCTCCTTCAGCCTCAACCGGTTTGGAGCCCAGCAGTTTGATATACATGCGTTTTCCCCATTTCCATTCCCAGCCTTTCGACTTGGCAGCCAGATAGCGTTCCTGGGCTTCTTTTGAAAGCGTTTGGAACAGGATGTTCTCAATAGATTTAAGGATCAGCTCTATAGCAATCAGGATCAGCAGCACCATCAAGAGGAAGAACTGTGTGATCGGGTATTCCAGGAAAGCCGGCTTTTCTCCGGAGTCGATGAAATATTCCATCAATCCAAAAATGAGGAAGAATACAACGGGGATCCTGATCCACCATGGTGATAAATTTTTCATGGGTCTTATGGTTTAGGTTGATTATCGTCTAAAGGCAATTCACTTACTTCTTTTATGTGCTCCTTGGAGGCAGTCATGACCCACCAGAAGAGTATGGCAAAGAAGATAAAGAAGATCAGCAGGGATATCATCGGATACGTAGCGATACCCTCTATACTTTCCATATGGTTTTTTACGAACTTGAGCATAACCTATTTGTTTTCGGATACTAATTGATCTGTTTCTTTCACTTTTATATCGGTACCTAACCTTTGCAGATAGGCTATGAGCGCTACGATTTCCCTGTTACGCATTTCCACGAAATCCTCACCGTTTTCCTGTGCGAATTTCTTTTCTTCTTCATAGGAGCGCGCAAATTCAGGATCGTCATACAGGTTTTTCTCTATTTGAAGTGCCTGGGCGTCCATGGATGCCCTGGCATTGGCAATATCCTCCTCTGAGTAGGGGACTCCTAGTTTTACCATGGTCTCCATTTTAGCCTGTACGTCACTGCGGTCGTGCTCGCTTAACACCAGCCACTGGTAGGCCGGCATAATGGAGCCTGATGAAGTACTCTGCGGATCGTACATATGGTTCAGGTGCCAGCTGTCTGAGTACTTTCCGCCTATCCGCAGCAAGTCTGGCCCCGTCCGTTTACTACCCCAAAGGAAGGGGTGGTCATAGACAAACTCCCCGGCCTTGGCGTACTCGCCGTAGCGTTCCACTTCACTTCGGAATGGCCTGATCATCTGAGAATGACATCCCACACATCCTTCCCGTATATACAGATCCCGGCCTTCCAGTTCCAGAGGTGTATACGGTTTTACACTGGTAATGGTGGGGATATTGGATTCTACCAGCAGGGTAGGGATGATCTGAACTATTCCACCAATAAGGATGGCAATAGTGGCAAAGATCGTCAGCTGAATGGGCCTGCGTTCCAATAGGGTATGGTAGGTTTCTCCTGCAATACGCCTTTTGCTGACTCTGGCAAGTGCCGGCGCCTCTGCAAGTTCATCTTCTACCTTACTTCCAGACCGCACGGTAACTACCACGTTGTACAACATCACAATGAAACCAATGATATACAGGGAACCACCTATGGCACGCATCCAGTACATGGGGATGATCTCGTTAACCGTTTCCAGGAAGTTTCCGTAAACCAGGGAACCATCCGGGTTAAAATCTTTCCACATCAGGGCCTGGGTAAATCCGGCAACATACATGGGTAGGGCATACAATACGATACCCAGGGTGCCTATCCAGAAATGGAAATTCGCCATTGGGATGGAATGCAGGCGGGTCTTAAACATTTTGGGTACCAGGTAGTAAACCATTCCGAAGGTCAAAAACCCATTCCAGGCCAGTGCTCCCACGTGTACGTGGGCAATAATCCAGTCACTAAAGTGCGCTATGGCGTTCACATTCTTCAGGGATAGCATGGGCCCTTCAAAGGTTGACATTCCATAACCGGTTATGGCCACTACCATGAATTTCAGGGTAGGATCGGTTCGCACCTTATCCCAGGCACCTCTCAAGGTCAGCAGCCCATTGATCATACCTCCCCAGGAGGGTGCAATAAGCATTACGGAAAAGGCCACGCCAAGGTTCTGTGCCCAGTCGGGCAAAGCAGAATACAACAGGTGGTGCGGACCTGCCCAGATATATATAAAGATCAGAGACCAGAAGTGTACTATAGATAACCTGTACGAATAGACGGGCCTGTTAGCAGCTTTTGGCACAAAATAATACATCAATCCAAGGAAGGGCGTGGTCAGGAAGAAGGCCACTGCATTATGCCCGTACCACCACTGTACCAGGGCATCCTGCACTCCGGCATAAGCCGAATAACTTTTCAGTGCGCTAACCGGAAGCTCAAGGCTATTGAATATATGGAGTACAGCTACGGTAACGAAAGTGGCGATGTAGAACCAGATCGCTACATATAAGTGGCGCTGCCTTCTTTTGAGCATGGTACCAATCAGGTTCCAGCCAAATGCCACCCAAACCACGGCGATAGCCAGGTCAATGGGCCACTCCAATTCTGCATATTCTTTGGAAGTCGTATATCCCAGTGGCAGGGTTATAGCGGCCGCTACAATAATGGCCTGCCATCCCCAGAAATTGACACTGCTGAGTGCATCACTGAACATCCTGGCCTTCAACAGGCGCTGGGTAGAGTAATATACCCCGGCAAAAATGGCATTACCAACAAAGGCGAAGATCACCGCATTGGTATGTAGTGGGCGTAACCGACCAAAACTCAGCCATGAGATACCATCCGTGATATTAGGGAATAAAAACATAAAAGCCAGCAGGAGCCCTACCAGCATTCCGATGATTCCCCAAAACAAGGTGGCGTAGAGGAACTTTTTTACGATCTTATTATCGTAATAGAACTGTTGTACTTCCATAATTACAATTTTTGACTATTATTTAGTTGGATTGATTTCTTTTGTTTCCGTTTTTTTATCGCCGGAACCCTCTTTCACCAGCTCATCTTCAAACAGCATACGCACCGAAGGCGTATACGAATCATCGTACTGCCCGCTGCGGACGGAAATAATAAATGCGATAAAAAAGATTAATGCTACAGTTACACTTATGGTTAACAGCACATAAATGACACTCATACCTACCTGAATTGCGGGTTAAAACTAATTGGGTTCCTTTTTTCAAAAAATGACATATATCAGCTTTTTTTGAATTATTTTAATTTTCTTCCCAGATAATTAGTGGCCACAGTGGCGAAGCCCACCACGCTGATCGAGCTGAGGGGCATCAGTATGGCTGCGATCACCGGTTCTAACTGTCCGGTAACGGCAAAATACAGGCCAACTACATTATAGAGAAAGGAGAAAACAAAACTCCATTTAATGATCTTCATGGAATTTTTGGAAGCTTCTACATAGGAATACAGCTCTTCAAATTTCGAAGCATCCAGAATTCCATCGCAGGCTGGGGAAAATACGTTAACATTTTCCGAGATGGCTATTCCTACTTCACTTTGAGCCAACGCTCCGGCATCATTGAGCCCATCACCAACCATCATCACTGTTTTACCCTGTTCCTGTAAGCTTTTTACAAATTCGAGTTTTTGTTCCGGTTTCTGATTGAAATAAAGCGGGGTTAGCTTGGGCAACAGGGTTTCCAGTCGGGCTTTTTCCCCTTCGTTGTCACCAGACAGGACAGCCACGCTATTATCTGCTGCAAATTTCTGGAAGAGCGCTGATACCCCCTCCCGGTATTCGTTCTGAAAGACAAAGCAGCCCTTATAGGTTTCATTGGTACTGATATGGACTGCAGTCTGGCCCGATTCTTCTGGTTGTTCTTTGCCAACGAATGCTGCAGAACCAATTTTTATTTGCTGGTCATCTGCCTTGGCAGACAGCCCTTTTCCCTGTATTTCTTCATAATCATCGAGGGTAATGATATTCTGATCTGCCAACAGGGTGTACAGGCTTCTGCTTAACGGGTGGTTCGAGGCCCTGAGGGTATTGACCAATAAGGATTTTTCTGCTTCGTTCAGTACGATCCCTTCATAGACTACCTCTTCTTTCTGGGCTTTGGTAAGGGTCCCGGTCTTGTCAAATATGGCCGTATCAACTTTGGCAAGTTGTTCTATGGCTGTTGTGTCCTTCAGATAAAATCTCTTGTTCCCCAAGATCCGCAACATATTCCCCAGGGTAAAAGGAGCTGCGAGAGCCAGGGCACAGGGGCAGGCGATGATCAATACTGCAGTGAATACATTCAGGGCCAGCGAAGGCTCCGTCAGCAACCAATACGTCGTAGCACTTATCGCTATAGTTAGGACTACCAGTGTAAAACGCTTGCCAATGCGGTCTGTTAGGGTTTTAAATCCTGAGGTACTGTTATTGTGAAATGCGGCATTGCTCCATAATTGGGTGAGGTAACTTTGGGATACCGGTTTAAGGACATCCATTTCAATGGCTCCTGAAAGTTGTTTACCCCCGGCATAGATCTTATCTCCCGATTCTTTGCCCACTGCCGCCGATTCTCCGGTTACAAAACTGTAATCGATATGGGTTTTCGGGCTGATCAGGATGCCATCAACCGGGATAAGTTCCTGGTTACGAATAAGCAGGCGGTCGCCTTTCCGGACCTCATAAACCTGCACACTTTCCTCCCTTCCCCCTTCCATCAACCGGGTAACTGCAATGGGAAAATACGATTTGTAATCCCTTTCAAAGGAGAGAAATGCATAGGTCTTTTGCTGAAAGAACTTCCCAAGCAAAAGGAAAAAGATCAATCCGGTAAGGCTGTCGAAAAACCCGGGCCCATTTTCCAGGATAATATCCAGGGTACTCCTGCTAAAAAGGGCGATAATACCCAGGGCAATCGGAACATCTATGTTCAACATCCGGGAGCGCAGTCCCTTATAGGCGGAGGTCAGGTAATCCTGTCCGGCGTAAAACACCACCGGAAGGGAAAAAGCAAACATGAGCCAGCGAAAAACGCCCTGGTATTCTGTGAGCCAAAAATCGGCTGATTGTGCTTCGCGGATATCAAAATACTCGGGAAAAGAAAGGAACATCACATTGCCAAAGGCAAATCCTGCAACCCCTAATTTGTAGATAAGACTTCGGTCCCGAACCTTGGTTTCCTTCCCCAGGTCTTCCAGGGATAAATAGGGTTCATACCCGATTCTTGAGAGCAGGATCACCAGTTCCTTTAAAGACATTGCATCTCTGTGGTAGGTAATCCGTATGGTTTTTTTGGGAAAATTAACCTGTGAATTCAGTACTGCCGAATTCAGTTTATTCAGATTTTCAAGCACCCATATACAGGAACTGCAGTGGATATTCGGAATGTTGAGGTGGATTATGGCCAGGTTCCCATCCTGGAATTCAATCAGCTTTTCAGCAATAGCAGGAGTATCGAGAAAATCGTACTTGCCTTCGATTTCTTCCGGAGTAGTACCAGCAGCCTGCTGTAGGTCATAATAATAGGATAGATCGTGATCAGTAAAAATCTCATATACAGTTTTGCACCCATTGCAGCAAAAGGTTTTATCGTCAAAAAGGACTTCAGTGCTACCGCAGGGATCCCCGCAGTGGTAACAATTTACCTTATCCATAGAAACATTTACTAATACCTGGGTCCAAAAGTCTCCGAATTTCAACGGATTTTATATGATATTTGTCAGCTTTTCAATAATTTTATAGTCCCTATAGCTAAAGAGCAATACATGGATTACAAGAAACGATGTGAGAATTGTATAATCCGCCAGTTCAATTCCTTGCGTGCAATGACCAAGGATGAATTAAAAAGGGTTTCCGATACCAAGATTACCAGATCATTTAAAAAAGGAGAAGCGCTATTCGAAGAAGGAGATAAACTCAATGGGGTATTCTGTGTTCGAGATGGCGTTTCCAAGCTTTCCAAATTGAGTGCCAATGGTAAAGATCAAATTGTGAAACTGGCCACTAGGGGAGAAGTTATGGGCCAGCGTTCGGTAATTGTGGAAGAAAGCGCCAATCTCAGTGCCGTTGCGGTCAACGATATGGAAGTATGTTTTATTCCTAAGGAAGCCATAGTAAATACGCTGCAGACCAATCCCGATTTCACCTATGAAGTACTGCGGCATATGGCACACGAATTAAAAGAGGCTGATGATGTTATCGTAAATATGTCCCAGAAAACCGTAAAACAGCGTATAGCGGAGGCGTTTCTTTATCTGAAGAACAATTATGGAGAGGATGATGAGGGCTACCTGAACCTCACGCTTTCGAGAGAAGATATTGCTAATGTCGTTGGCACCGCTACAGAATCCTGTATCCGCATTATTTCCGAATTCAAAAAGAAGGGCTTCCTGAAAAGTTCCGGAAAAAAATTGGGCATAGCGGATGTAAAGGGGCTGGAGGATCTTGCTGAAGGATTTTAGGCTTTCCATTTCCTTACTGTTGATACTTCTATTTTTGCCCACGAAATACACGAATTCCTGAAAGGCACTTGCTTTGATATGTACTTAGGCATTGACTCCTATTTTCAACACCTTGTTGGGAAGTCCCCGTAAAACCTGACATATGTCATTGTTTGGAAGGGGATGCACGGCTACTTTTACTTTTAAAATTGTAATACTGTGGCCATGATCAAAATATTGCTACCGACAGACTTTTCTGAAAATGCCTGGAATGCCACCGAGTATGCATTAAGCTTATTCGAACAGGAATCCTGTACTTTTTATTTAGTCAATACCTATACTCCGGCAATTGTTCACAGTAGATTTATGGCTACAACCGTGCAGGGCGGCATGCTGGAAGACAATGTTAGAAACCAGTCTGAAAATGGTTTGGCTAACATCGTGGAACTAATAAATACCAAGCACCCGAACCCCAGGCATAAGTTTGAAACCATTTCTTCCTTCAGTTTGCTTACGGAACAAATTCGGGAGACTGTAGAATCAGAAAAGATTGACCTGATCATATCCGGGACCAAAGGTGCATCTGGCATTGATGAGGTCTTTATGGGGAGCAATACGGTTCGTATAATTAAATCGAGCAAAAATTGCCCGGTCCTGACTATCCCCAGTAACTTTAAATACCGAACCCCAGGCCAAATCGGGTTTACAACAGATTTTAAACGCAGTTTCAGCCCAAGGATCCTGGCTCCATTGAAACAACTTGCCGACCGTTTTGAATCGGCCATTCAAATCCTGCATATTCAGCAGCGTGAGGAGCTGGATGATTTCCAGAAAGGAAACCGGGATTTATTGCTGGATTATTTTGCGCCCATCAGAAGCACCTTGCAAAGTCTTCCGTACTATGCGAGTAAATCGGATGTGCTCCAGAATTATCTTCAAGAAAGCAATATCGATATGCTGGCCATGGTCCATTATCGGCATGGCTTCCTCGAAGAACTCGTACGTGAACCCGTGATCAAGCGGGTGGCCTTCCATACCAGGATACCGTTATTGGTGTTGCCAGATTAAGGTAAGGGGAATTAATTTCAGCTATTTTCCTGCGATACGTATTCTCCCCGCATAGGGACGTCTTCGTAAAAATCTTCGAAGGTCTTTTCCGTTGTATACTTATCTGTGAGTACCCTATATACCATGTAGACAATCATGATTTGACCCAGTACCGTAACGTAGAATACCCAATTAAAGGGAAAGTTCATGGTAACCATTATAGTAACCAAGATAAGCAACATGGTGGTAGCACCCACCCAAAAAATAGCTGAGGTTCGCATTTTTGTTTGCAAGATATTTAATATTCCTAAGGCGAATTGTTAAGGTAATTGTAAATGCAGCCGAGTAATTAAAGGATAGGGCTTACCCCGTTTACAATGCAGTATTTCGGACAAAATCCCAAAGGAATCGAAAAGCTTTCGTATCTTTGCACTGTTGTGTTGGGTATTAGTTAAGGCTAATACCAGGTTGTAACCCAGTCATCCAGAAATGGACAATGGGCGAACCAATGAAAGGCTTTCCAGTTTGGGAGGCTTTTTTTGTTGGATTATACCTTGTAAATCAGTTATAACAAGGGGTTACTTTTCGCCCACAGCCCTTCATCAAGCGGGGATTTTATCGTAATTTTATGCGAATCAAAAAACTGCATCAGGAACATGCCACTCTATCACAAATTGGGAAAGATCCCGCACAAAAGACATACCATTTTTAAGAAGGAAGACGGTAACTTACATTACGAACAACTTTTCGGCACAATCGGGTTCGATGGCATGTCTTCCCTGATGTATCACCTGTATCGGCCTACCATGGTGAAAGAAGTTGGCAAAACGCTGGATATGCGTCCCAGGGCCGTAGTGGAACACAATATGAAATCCCGGCTGCTCAAGGGATTGGAGATAAAGCCTGAGACAGACTTTCTGGACAGCCGAAAGGTAATTCTATTCAATAATGATGTGCATATCGGGCTGGCAGCACCTCAGCAATCCATGACCACCTATTTCTACAAAAATGCAGATGCAGATGAACTGCTATTTGTGCACAAGGGTAGTGGTACCCTCAAAACCTTGTTGGGGGAGATACCTTTTGAATATGGAGACTACCTGCTGATTCCCAGAGGGATGATTTATCAGATTCATTTTGATACGGAAGACAACCGCCTTTTGATCACGGAATCCTATCATCCGCTATATACTCCAAAACGATACAGGAACTGGTTCGGACAGCATCTGGAGCATTCTCCGTTTTGTGAGCGCGATTTTAAATTGCCTCAGAACCTGCAGACCCATGATGAAATTGGAGAATTCCTGATCAAGGTTAAAAAGCAAGGACAATTGCACCACCTTGTTTATGCCTCGCATCCTTTTGATGTGGTAGGCTGGGATGGCTACAATTATCCTTATGGATTTTCCATTCACGATTTTGAACCGATTACGGGCCGGGTACATCAACCACCTCCTGTGCATCAGACCTTTGAAACCAGTGCTTTTGTGGTATGTTCTTTTTGTCCACGATTGTATGACTACCATCCGCAAGCCATTCCTGCACCGTACAACCACTCCAATATAGACTCTGATGAGGTGTTGTATTATGTTGACGGGGATTTTATGAGCCGGAAGAACATTGAACAGGGCTACATTTCACTACATCCAGCCGGAATCCCACACGGCCCGCACCCGGGCACCTATGAGGGAAGTATTGGGAAAAAAGGCACTGAGGAACTAGCTGTTATGATCGATACCTTTAAGCCCCTGCAAATTACCCAGCAGGCAATGGATATTGACGACGGGAAATACTACCAGTCCTGGCTAAAGTAATTCAGGATGCCGGATCACATGATGCAGGATCCCCGCTGCAAGTTTGGCAGTTCGCCCATCCTGGTCGTACACAGGGTTCATTTCAGCCAGATCCAGACTGATAAGCTTACCGGATCGTATGATCTGTTCAAGCGTCCAGATGGCAATTTCTGGTGTAAATCCGAATGGAGAAGCGGCACTGACTCCCGGGGCATAGGCCGAAGAAAAACCATCAAGGTCTATGGTCAGGTACACCCGGTCTACCTCTTGAAGGAAGTCACGGATTAGCCCTCTTAGAAATTCGGTATGCTGCAGGCTGAATGTGGTATTCGTAACGTATTCCACATCGAATTCCCTGGCGGTATTGAAGAGTTCCCTGGAATTTGCTTCTTCCCTGATCCCCATACAGAGGTAGTGGAAGGGCAGTTTCAACACTTGATGGTCCATAGCGATCTGGTAAAATGGAGTACCGGAATTATTGCCTGAAGCATTGTTCCTGAGATCAAAGTGTGCATCCAGGTTAATGATCCCCAGAGTCGTTTCGGACCCCAGATGTGATCGAATCCCCGAATAATGCCCGTAGGCGATATCATGGCCTCCGCCCAGAATTAGCGGGAATAATCCCCTATCCAGCAATTGTTTGACTATTTCCCCCAGGGCTGCCTGGCTACTTTCCATATCCTGATCAGGGCAGGATATTTCACCTACATCCAGCAATGTGCTATCCCAGGAGAGCGGGCAGGGAAGTTTAGCCAGTTCCTGTTTTATTACATCAGGCCCTGCTTTTGCACCAACCCGACCCTGGTTCCGGCGTACTCCTTCATCACAGGCATAGCCCAGCAGGGCAAATCCTTTTTCATTTTGGGATTCTGAAGTTTCCAAATTCCTGAATACGACCTGTTCATGAAGATACTGCGCCGTTTTACTGCTGCGGCCTTTCCAGATTTCGGGTTTTGGAGGATTATAGATCTTCATGTTCTTTCAGCTCAAACGGTTTACTCAGGATTATCAAAAAGGCCCTTCAAATGTTGTTCCTCAACCAGATTCGGCAGGGTAACGGTAAGTCCGGGGGTACGCTCCATTTCCCTCCGGATGGCAAAACGCGCTTCTTCATTGCGGGCCCAGCTTCTCCTAGCAATCCCGTTGTTTACATCAAAGAAGAGCATGTTCCGCAGTCTGTTTCCCGCTTCATCAGAACCGTCCAGAACCATCCCGAAGCCCCCATTGATTACTTCACCCCAGCCAACTCCACCTCCATTGTGAATGGAGACCCAGGTTGCCCCCCTGAAGCTGTCCCCAATAACATTATGGATGGCCATATCTGCTGTAAATTTACTACCGTCATAAATATTGCTTGTTTCTCTGTAAGGGGAATCGGTTCCGCTGACATCATGATGATCACGCCCTAAGACTACAGGTGCAGTAATCGCTCCGTTTTTAATGGCCTCATTAAAGGCCTCAGCGATCTTTATCCTGCCTTCAGCATCTGCATACAGGATTCTTGCTTGGGAACCCACTACTAACTGGTTTTGCTCCGCTTCGGCAATCCAGTGAATGTTGTCCTGCAGTTGCCGCGCAATTTCATCCGGGGCCTGTTCGTAGAGCGACTGTAATACTTTATGTGCGATTTGATCCGTAGTCCGAAGGTCTTCCGGATCGCCTGAAGTACAAACCCATCGAAAGGGCCCAAAGCCATAATCAAAACACATAGGCCCCAGAATATCCTGTACATAGGAAGGGTATCGGAAATCAATGCCGTTGGCTGCAAAGATCTCTGCACCAGCCCGTGAAGCTTCCAAAAGAAATGCGTTTCCATAATCGAAGAAATACATGCCTTTTGCGGTATGTTGGTTAATGGCGTCAACCTGTCTCCTAAGGGACTCCTGAACTTTTTTGCGGAATAGGTCCGGCTCCTCGACCATCATGCGATTGGCTTCATCATAGGACAAGCCGGCCGGATAATATCCTCCTGCCCAGGGATTGTGCAGGGAAGTCTGGTCTGATCCCAAATGCACAAACACCTCTTCCGTTAGAAATTTTTCCCAGACGTCTACCACATTCCCCACATAGGCGAGGGAGACTACTTCTTCAACAGCAATAGCCTTGCGGGTTCGCTTTACCAGCGCATCCAGGTCGTACATCAGCTCATCAACCCAACCCTGTTCATGACGTTTCTCAGCGGCAGCCGGATTAATTTCAGCACAAATGGTAATACATCCTACTATATTCCCGGCCTTGGGCTGTGCCCCGCTCATTCCTCCAAGGCCAGAAGTAAGGAATACCTTGCCCTTGGGAGAAACTTCCTTTTCAAGCACTTTTCTGAACGCATTCATCACGGTAATCGTCGTGCCATGTACAATTCCCTGAGGCCCGATATACATATACGAGCCTGCGGTCATTTGGCCGTATTGGGTCACCCCTAAGGCATTGTAGCGTTCCCAATCCTCCTGACTGGAATAGTTTGGGATCATCATACCGTTGGTGACCACCACCCGTGGTGCGTCCTTGCTTGAAGGGAAAAGTCCCATAGGATGCCCGGAATACAGGTGCAGGGTCTGTGTATCGGACATATTGGCCAGGTATTTCATGGTAAGGAGGTACTGTGCCCAATTCTGGAATACAGCCCCGTTTCCGCCGTATGTAATGAGTTCCTCCGGGTGTTGTGCTACTGCAGGATCCAGGTTATTCTGGATCATCAGCATGATTGCCGCGGCATCTCTGCTCTTTGCCGGGTACTCGTCTATGGGTCTTGCATACATGGCATATGCCGGTTTAAAACGGTACATGTAGATGCGGCCATATGTTTTTAATTCTTCGGCAAACTCTTTGGCCAGTTCCTCATGCCATGATTCTGGAAAATAGCGCAACGCATTTCGAACAGCCAATTTCTTTTCTTCCATACTAAGGATATCCTTGCGGTTAGGGGCATGGCTTACCTGGTCATTGTAGTGGGCCCTTGGGGGTAGCTCATCTGGAATTCCCTGTAATATGGCCGACTGAAATTTGCTAAGGGCTGTGGATACTTTCATGTCAGTTCTTGGTTTTTACTCGAAATACCTCTTTTCCATTTTTCCAAACGCTTTCGGGCTTCAGGGTACCCTGATGGTAAAGGATTTCGTTGTAATGGGATGTAGAAAAGATAATAAAATCGCCTAAGAAACCTTTTTGCAAAACACCACGGTCCTGTTTGTCCAGGGCTGCAGCTGCACGAAACGTAATTCCGGCCAGGATTTCGGCATTGCTAAGTTTTTCAAAGGCCCCGAGAATACTGGCCTGAGTGAGCAAATCCCCCATGGGGGCCGATCCGGGATTGTGGTCACTGGCAATGGCTACTGCTGCCCCGGCATCCAGTAGCTTTCGGGCTGGGGCAAAATCACAACCCAGACCCAGTGAAGCCCCTGGCAGGGCGGTGGCAATTACCGGGCTTTTGGCCAACAGTTGGATTTCTTTTTCAGTACTTGCTTCGAGATGATCTGCGCTAATGGCCTCACAGGCCACTGCGATTTCACTTCCCCCGGTTGAAAACTGGTCCGCATGCAGGGTCAATTGAAATCCCATTTTTTTGGCTTTCTTTAAATAAGGAAGGATGGTTTCTGGTTCAAAAGCCCCTTTTTCAACAAATGCATCGATTCGGTTAGTCAGTTTTTCCGATAGCAGTACAGGAAGTAGTTCCCGTTCCAAAACCTCCAGATATGCCGCGGCTCCTTCCGGGAAATCCCTGGGTGGAATATGTGCGGCCAGGCATGTGGGAATCAGATCCGCAGGAGTGAGACCATCTGCTTCCTTTATCGCCCTGAGCATTTTCAACTCCTCCTGAACACTAAGCCCATATCCACTTTTTACCTCAATGGTGGTCACCCCGTTCTGTAAATGGGTATTGGCCCTTCTGACCACACCCTGGCTGAGGGTGTCCTGATCCGCCATTCTGGTTTTGGTGACCGTATCCCAGATACCACCTCCTCTTTGCGCTATTTCCTGGTAGGTGGCACCAGAATTTCTGTCTGCATAGTCACGAGCCCTGCTGCCAGCATAGCAGATATGCGTATGGGAATCGACCCAGGCCGGTAATACCACGCTCGGTGATTCCAGCACCACAATTTCTGCCTGCAGGTTCCTGGCCTTTTTCGCGAGACTCTGGTAGTCGCCTATTTCGAAAATACGGTTTTCTTCCAGTAAGATGCCACAGGATTCCCAAACGGGCATTTCCTCATCGGAAATTGGGCCTTTGAGTGGTAATCCAACCATGGGAAGGAGTTGGGTAACAGGACCGATAAAAGTGTAGTGGGACATGTGTATCAATAGGTTTCAAATTCTTCTGTAAAGGGGGTGGAAATTGACAGGCGGGCTTTTTCCCGGGCCTCTTCAACAATCTCGATAATGACCTTATTTCGGATCATCAGAATCCCTTTTTCTATGTCTTCACTGAAAACCCGGTCTTCGTCTGCAAACGCTACCCGTTGCCTGACGGCCTTATGCACTTGCTCTAATATTTTACCAGACTTGAGTGGTTTTCGGAACTCAAAGGCCTGTGCAGCCGTCAATAATTCTATGGCCAGGATTTTTTCTACATTTTCGAGCACTTGTAGAGCTTTCCTCGCGCTTATGGAACCCATACTAACGTGGTCTTCCTGCCCTAATGAGGTAGGAATGCTATCTGCACTTGACGGAAAACAAAGGCTTTTATTTTCACTGGCCAGTGCCGCGGAGGTATATTGAAGGATCATATAACCCGAATTGATCCCGGTGTCTTCCATCAGCAGTTTAGGCACCCCGGGGTTTCCTTTCAGGGCAAGGTAGATCCTGCGATCGGAGATATTGCCGATCTCTGCCCCTGCCACACAGGCATAATCCAGTGCCATGGCCAGGGGCTGACCATGAAAGTTGCCACCACTGATGGCAAGATTGTCATTAACGATAACCGGATTGTCTGTTACCGCATTGAGTTCAATCTCCAAAAGTTCCTTTAAATGCAACCATGCGTTGCGTGAAGCCCCATGAACTTGTGGAATACACCGCAGTGAATACGGGTCCTGAACACGTTCACAATCGATATGATCTTCCAGTATTTCAGAGCCTTTCAACAAGGCATTTATCCTTCCCGCTACGTGCCGGGAACCTTTGTAGGGCCTGAGGTCGTGCAAACCGGGATGAAATGGTTTTATGGAACCTTGCAGGCCTTCCAGCATCATAGCCCCAATGATATCTGCCTGGGATAAACAACTGTGCATTTTAGCAATGACCTTAACGGCAAATGCAGCAATGAACTGGGTGCCATTTATAAGTGCAAGCCCCTCCTTAGGCCCGAGTTCAAGGGGAGGGAGCTTGTGTTCCTTTAGAATGGTTTCTGCCGGATATGCGGTGTCATCTTTATAGACCTTCCCCAGTCCGAGTAGGGGCAGAAAAAGATGGGCCAGTGGAGCCAGGTCACCGGAAGCCCCTACGGAACCCTGAGAGGGAACAACTGGAATAATGTTTTCATCAATATGCTGTATTATACGGTCCAGCGTTTCCTCAGAAACACCGGAAAATCCCTGGGCCAAAGCCTGAACCTTCAGGATCAGCATCAGTTTGGCGATTTCCTTCTCAACAGGGGGACCCACGCCAACGCTGTGACTCTTCAGGATGTTTTCCTGTAGTATCTTTGTCTCTGTTGCTGAAATTTCGGTCGTGCATAAAGGGCCAAATCCGGTGTTGATTCCATAAACAGGCTCTCCCTTCTCCACCAGCTGAAGGACCCGATTCCGGCTTTCCCGAACCTTCAATCGTGTTTCTTCAGACAGTATGCCTTTAATTTTTCCATGGGCCAGGTCCAGAGCTCTGCCAGCGGTCAGCTGATCTTCTCCATACCGAAATACCTCTGCTGATTTGGACATGAAACAATTGTTTTGCTGACATAAATGTACCCATTAAGTTTCAGATTTGTTACTCCTGGAACGCCTAAAGTTTATCAGAAGACGAAAGCATGTTTGAATGCGAATGCTGTATATTTGGCCGGAAAAAAATTGACAAATATGGTTTTTGACCTGATTAGAAAAAGACGCTCGGTTTTCCCTGTACAGTATAATGG
>CAJHYA010000233.1_pt1 | contig 17815 bp, 15 predicted proteins | sample 9198611 | NCBI WGS metagenome assembly CAJHYA01 (sample SAMEA7708353, study PRJEB35096) | sediment metagenome | biome: marine neritic benthic zone biome [ENVO:01000025]; feature: sediment [ENVO:00002007]; material: shallow marine sediment [ENVO:03000034] sea grass bed [ENVO_01000059] ... | reverse complement strand
CCCACTTTAATGCCGCTAAATACCTGCTTTGTGCCCATAACGGAAAAGAGTTCGATTTTCCCTATATCGCCAGGCGGATGATTATCAAAGGCATTTCACTACCCCCAAAACTCAATTTATTCGGCAAAAAACCCTGGGAAGTACCTCACCTTGATACCATGGAACTTTGGAAATTTGGAGATTTTAAGCATTACACCTCCCTGAAACTCATGGCCCATGTGCTAGGTATCCCCTCTCCTAAGGAAGATATAGACGGGAGTATGGTTCGACAGGTGTATTATGAGGAAAAAAATCTGGAACGGATTATTCGATATTGTGAGCAGGACGTGATCACCGTGGCTCAGATCATTTTAAGGCTGCGGAATGAGGCATTGTTGAGTAAAGACGAGATTATTTATGTATAAACGCTGGATGCTGGCCTATAATTGTGGCACATGCTCTTAATCAATTCTGTAACCTTTGCTCCATAAAAAAGCTGTAACTTATTCTTTTCCTGATAAAAATCAATAGTCATGAAATCTAAAATTTGGATTTACCTCTTATTGATATGCATACCTATATCTTGCCAAAAAGAAGAAAAAAATTACGTTTTTGTTGATGGTAAAGACATTTACTCTCCAAGGGGTGAGCTCCTGCATTTAAAAGGTGTGAATCTGGGTAACTGGCTGTTACCAGAAGGCTATATGTTTAAGCTGCGCAATTGTAATTCCCCGCGTAAAATAGACCAGGCCATCCGTGAAGTGATAGGCAATAGTGCTACCACAGCTTTTTGGGACGCCTTCCTTGAGAATCACATAACGGAAGACGATATTAAATGGTTGTCAGAAGCCGGTGCTAATATTATACGGCTGCCCTTTGATTATCGCTTATTGACGAATGATGATTATTTGGGTAGGGACAGGCATGGTTACAAGTACTTTGACAATACTGTGAAATGGTGTGAGAAATACAATATTTATGTCCTATTCGATATGCATGGCGCCCCGGGGGGACAAACAGGTGACAATATTGATAATAGTGACGGTTATCCCTGGTTAATGGTAGATGAAGGCATGAAGCAAAAGGTCACTGAGATCTGGCAGGAGATAGCAGAAAGGTACGCAGACAATACCACTGTTATCGGATACAACTTATTGAACGAACCGATCGCCCATTATTTTGAAGCCGATTCCCTGAAACACGAACTGGAACCCCTGTACAAAAAGATTACCAAAGCAATTAGAGAGGTAGATCAAAACCATATTATCTTTTTAGGGGGTGCCGTTTGGGAGACTGATTTTTCGGTGTTCTCGGACCCGTTTGATGATAAACTGGTCTATACATTCCACAAGTACTGGATGCCTCCCGAGCAAAAAGAAATTCAACAGTATATTGACTTCCGGGAACAATATAAAGTGCCCATATTAATGGGAGAAAGTGGTGAAAATGATGACACCTGGGTTAAGGATTTCAGAGAACTGTTAGATAAGAATGAAATCCACTGGACATTCTGGCCTTACAAGAAAATGGATAATACACGCGGACCCATGAACTTTGATAAACCTGAGGGTTACAATGCGTTTATAAAATATGCCGAAGGAGATAGAAGCTCATTCAGTAAGATCAGGGCTCTGAAAGATAGTATTGATGGTATATCCCCCAAAGAGATAGTGAAGGTATTAAATCAATATGTAGAAAATTCCAGGTTTGAAAATTGTTATCCAAATAAAGGATATTGCAAAGCATTGGGGTTTATCGATTTCTAAGTAACCCACTACAACAATGCGCATATTTAATTGAGTACAATTCCTGCCTGGAACTTATTCTTTTCCGTAATCCGATTTCAATTTTTATTAGATTCGTACCGTAAACAAACCATAAGTCTAATTATCTACTACATACCATTATGAAAAATTTAAAAACGCTATTATTTCTAACTGTTTTTGCAATAGTTGGTTCTTCTGCTTTGTATGCACAACGTGTTGAAAGTGATTCTGACCTGATTGGTAAATGGGATCTTACCATAGTCATGGAGAAAGATCAATTAGAGAATCTCGGAATGTTCCGGCATGGACTAATAGCATCGGATGGGTTTCCCGGATGGCTGGAGGTTAAATTATCTGGTTTTTCTACTCTTGTTGGTTATTATGTAGGGTATGAGGGAAGTGCAAGACCAATTGCTGAAGTACATTATGATGCCAAGAAAGACAAATATCACTTTACCATCCCTCCACAATGGATGGATATTGATGACATTTATTTTGAATTCAGCCTGAAAGATGACAAGCTTTCGGGATATAAACTTCTCGATGGGAATAAACTTAGATTTACCGGTGTCCGTGCACCAAGCTTAAAAAGAGATCAACCGCCGGTTTGGGGTAATCCAATCAATTTACTAACCGACAATATGGATCGCTGGATCATTCCGGAGAATAATAAATTTAAAATGGTTGATGGTATGATGGTGAACCCGGAAAAAGGGGGCAACCTGATTACAAATCAAAAATTTAATGATTTTAAGCTCAGTGTGGAATTCAGGTATCCTGAAGGAAGTAACAGCGGAATTTATCTTCGTGGCCGTTATGAAATCCAAATTGAAGATTCCAAAGGAAGGGCGGATCATGTAAGTATCGGTGGGGTTTACGGATATATTCCACCCGCAGTTAATGCCTCAAAAAAACCCGGAGAGTGGCAAACTTATGAGATTACGTTGGTTGGAAGACATGTTACCATTGTACATAATGGAATTGAAGTTGTTTCCAACCGTCCAATCCCCGGCATAACAGGCGGGTCTCTGGATAGCAAGGAAGGTGAGCCCGGTCCAATAATGATTCAGGGTGATCATGGACCAATTGACTTTCGCAAATTTGTCATCACACCTTCAGTGAACTAGGTGTCTACTGTGAGCAATTGTACAATGTTTTAGTGCGTCACATCCTGAGGAGCGCAGGTTTATTTCGGTTAACTATATTCAATGAAATTTCTGAAGTTAACTAAACGGAAAATAATTGGACTGGTTACAGTTATCCTATTGGTAATTCTAATAGTATATGTTGCCGGTCCAAAAATACCTCAGCCGCCTGATTCCGTTCAAGATGTTACTGAACTTGATGCCTATCTTGAAACACTGGTAAATAAAGGTTCTCCGCCGGGCCTTTCAATGGTCATTATAAAAAATGACAGCATTGTTTATAGCAAAGGTTTTGGCTGGGCAGATGGTCCTCTTAAAATAAAAGCCGCACCACAAACGGTATATCATTGGTGGTCCATTACAAAAATTCCTACTGCAATTGCCATTCTTCAACTCCAGGAGCAAGGTAAAATTCAATTAGATGATGCCGTTTCCAGGTTTCTCCCTTTCTTTGAAGTAGAATATCCATCAGACAAAGAGACTACCATAACAATTAGGCATTTGCTAAATCATAGTTCAGGAATACCTGATGCCAGCGGTTTGAAATTAGTAAAATGGATACATCATGATGGGGACCCGGCGCTAGATCAGACTGCCTTAATAGAAAAGATTTTTCCTGATTACTCGACTTTAGAGTTTGAACCCGGTGAAGACACTGCTTATACCAACATAGGCTATATGCTTCTCGGTGCAATTATTGAGAAGGCAAGTGCGCAAGACTACAGGGACTACATCAGGCAAAACATACTTGAGCCGCTCGAGATGACCCAAACAGACTTTGTATACACCCCTGAAATGAAGTCTGTTGAAGCTGCAGGATCACATCCTTCCTTAAGTTTTATGTCTCCTTTACTTCATTTAATGATGGGCTCATTTATACGTGAAACATCCAACAATCGGATATGGATGGAACGGGTCTATACGGACCAGGAGGCTCCTTCAGCATTAATAGGGTCGGTAATGGATGCATCACGCCTGGTCAGAGCTTACCTGAATAAAGGAACACTTGATGGTAAACGTATCCTTTCAGAAAAATCCATCGATCTAATGACTACTGATAGCCATGTAGCAGAAGCGCATGATCAGGGCTTATATTTCTTCAGGCGAGGAATTGGATGGCACGTGTTTAAAGAAAAAGGCGGATATAAACTCGAGCACACAGGAGGTGGTCCTGGCTTCTTTACCATTATGCAAATTTACCCTGATGACAATTTAGGCCTAGTAATGTTCTGTAACGATGTTACCCTTGAAAAATATGGCTGGAAGATTTTGCAATTAGGAGCTAATTTAAATTGGCAATGAGGTAATATTGATGGACGACCAAATCGTTCATACTTAGACAATTTAATCTTTCCTTTAGGCTCCTTCCTTGCCATATAATCCTTCTTTCCAAATAAGGCAGGCAACATGACCATTGTCATTACTTAACAGGAACTTGTTTGATAATTTCGAAAGTTAGTTTCCTTATTGTCAAACTCATAAACCATTTTAATTATGAAATACAATACCATCATCGTAGGTGGTGGTCTGGCGGGCTTAACCGCGGGGGCTACCCTATCCAAATTTGGAAAAAAAGTACTGCTTCTGGAACAACACTATAAACCAGGAGGTTGTGCAACTACCTTTAAACGAGGTGATTTTATTATAGAAGTTGGCCTTCACGAAATGAGTGGCCTTGCAGAAGGCGGTACAATCAGGAGAATCTTCAAAATGCTGGAGGTAGATAAAAACGTTGAATTTCTGCAAGTACCCGAGTTTTACGGTGTAATTTCTGATAAAGAAGATTTTGTATTTCCCCACGGCTATGAAGCCGCGACAAAAGCACTTGTAGATAAATACCCGGAAGAGGAGAGGGCTATAAAAAAGTTCATGAAGTTGCTGGCTGGAATCAGACATGAAGCAATGAATTTACCGCGATCTCCTTTAAAACGTAAGTTGATCTATCCGCTAATGCCTTTGCTTTACCCCAACCTGGTGACAGCAACTCGACATACAGTTGGATCTTGGATGGATAAACACATAAAAAGTGAAGAGCTAAAACTTGATCTTACAGCCCATATAGCTTATTGGGGAGACGACCCTTACACCTTGTCCATGTTCTATTTTGGATTGCCTTTCGCTGGCTTCATTGAAAGTGGAGGTCACTTTATAAAGGGTGGTTCTCAAAAGCTATCCGATCATCTGGCCGCCTATATTGAAAAACAAGGAGGTGCCGTGCTGTTAGGTAAAACAGCGGAGAAAATTATTACCGAAAATGGCAAGGTTACAGGAGTTACCTTTAGGGATGTATTTAACAAAGCTGATGAGCCTGTCACCATTAGCTGTGACAATGTAGTAGCCAATGCGGCCATCCCAACGGTGCCCGCTTTACTCGATGAGCCATATGCGAGTGCACTTAAGCGAATGATAGGCTCCTACCCTGATTCTACCTCGCTATTGTGTATGTATTTTGGTTTTAATCAAAAACTGGATCAGTTTGGTGTTAAATACTATTCAAACTTTATAAAAGGAGAAGACGTTAAGACGTTAAAAGATGTGCACCCCAACCAGCTGGGCAATTGGGATAAGCGCAGCTTCATTTTTGTCGATTATGAAAAGGTCGATGCCGGACTGGCACCTGCGGATAAAGCTGCCGGTGTAATCTGTGCTGTTGATTATCTGAAATTCTGGGAAAACCTCAGCGATGAAGCCTATAAGGCCAAAAAAGAAGAAGTGGCCCAGATCTTAATACGGCGATTGGAAGAGAAGTTTCCGGGAATTCGAGAAAGCATCGAATACTACGAAATCTCTACCCCCAAAACCATCAAGCGATTTACCGCCAACCCCAGTGGGGCAGTATATGGATTTGCCCAAACCCTGGATTTAACGGCTTCTAAACGATTCAGAAACAACTTCCTTATACCCAACCTGTATTTTGCATCGGCCTGGGCATTTCCAGGAGGTGGTTTTGAAGGTAGTGTAACGGGAGGATTTTTAGCGGCCTTACAAATGAACAAGGACAAGATCTGGTCCGAAACTGACACGGAAAAGTACAGTGATGATCGCATTGTTAAGCTCAAATCATCCAAAAAAGTTGACAAAAATACTGTTGAACTGACCTTTGAAAAGCCGGAAGGGTTTAAGAATGAAAAAGGGCAATACGCCATTCTCAACCTTAAAGATCCTGAAGTAACGGAGTTAGATCTTCCATATCGATGGCTTCCGCTGGGCTCCAACGGTGAGGATGAGCTACTAAGGTTCCAGATAAAGAAGGATGGCAGCAGCTTCTCTAAAAGTTGTGAACAGATAGTTCCAGGAGAGGAGGCAATTGTGTTTGGCCCGGTAGGTTAATGTTTGGCTGGTTAAAACTTTAACTATGAACGGAGCAATTTTTTTCTCGGGCAAGTACGGCAGTACTCAGCAATATGCGAACTGGATTAGCGAAGCCACAGGATTCCCCGTATTCGATGTCAAGGATCCCCATGCCGATCCATCCAGGTACGAGTATCTGATATTGGGTAGTTCAATTCTCTATTTCCGGCTAAGTATCCGTAAATGGGTAAATGAAAACTTATTTAATCTTGAAGGCAGGTCAAAGGTCTTGTTTTCCGTCTCCGGTGCAGGGCCAAGTGCTAAACTCAACCGATGGGTTTCCAAATCCCTGCCTTCTGGCCTGGCTTCACAAATGGCACATGTGGCCCTCAGAGGGAGATTGGACCATTCCAAGGTCAGCTGGTGGGTTCGAATGATGCTGTGGATTGGCTCCCTTTTTAATCCTGACCCAGATGCCCGAAAAGATGAACGCCACGGGTTTGATTATGTGGACAGGGACAGTATTGCTCCCATTATCAATCTGGTCAGGCAATTCAAACAGCCTGAAGTACCTGTAGCCTAATAGCTGATTCCTAATGATAATACACTAAAGATGGATAAAAGAATAAAAATACTAGCCATCTGCGGAAGCCCGCACAGAGGGAATACCTATGACATCCTTAGCATGGTTAAGCAAAGTCATCCCGAAATAGATTTCAAAATTCTAATGCTCTCCGAACTGGATCTAAAGGACTGTTTCGGTTGTTATTCATGTATCAATAATGGAGAGGATACCTGTCCCCATAAAGATGATCGCGATTTGATCATTGAAGAAATGAAAAATGCTGACGGGACCATATTCGCATCACCTACCTATGCCAGGACTATCAGTGCTTTAATGAAGAAATTTGTGGAGCGCACAAGTTATTTGGCCCACAGACCTGTATTCTTTGGAAAACATGCCATGGCGCTTACCACTTGCGCAGGTTTTGGTGGGGATCTGACCGCAAAGTACCTTACTGAAAACTTTACCCAATATGGATTCAACTTTGTACCCTCCGTCGAACTCATGGTAGCCCGAAAAACTAAAAATGAAACCAATCGTAATCGAACTCAGGCAATAAAAGCATACGAAAAACTGATTAGTGCTATTGACGCTCAGGAGAAAATCCAACCTTCCTTTAACCAGATGGTGTATTTCAATATATTCAAATCGATTTCCGAATGGAATAAATTAAAGGGCTGGGCCGATTACGAGTTTTACAAGGACAAGAAGGATTTCTATTACGATGTCAATATCCCCTTTTTAAAGAAGAAATTAGTGAAGTGGATAGCGGGAAGAGAAATTAAGAAGATGAAGGCCATTTGATAAGTTATTTCCAAAGTTTACATCTACAGTTCCAAGATAATACGAAAGAAAAGGCCTTACTTTTTTACCAGTTTTAGCGTCCTGGTCTCTAATCCCACTATCCTAACCAGGTAAATGCCTGCAGAAAGGTTATCAGTAGAAAAGCGGATCTCATTCCCTAATTGTTCCCGGACTTCATCTGAAAGCAGTTGGCCGCTCAAAGTAAAGATGGACACTTTCACGGTTGGAGATGGATCTGTCCATTGAATAACGGCTTCCCCTGCTGTTGGATTCGGAATCAACAAAGGTCTTGAAGTAATCGGTACATTTTTGCTAAAGGCACCCTCACAAGGCACACTGGAATAGAGCTCAACTATATCCCCCTCTTTCGCAAATACATCAATGTTCTTCCTGTCGTATTCTCCTATCAGCTGATCATTCACTTCTACATAATATGGAGCTGTGCCCGTACGGACCTGCAGGTTTACCAGGGTGTTAGCTCCCTGTGCCTCCACAGAAGCCAGCACATCAAGCGGAGCCACCTCGGATACAAAGAGGTTAAAGCATTTCTCAGTTTCGGGTTTGCCTGCTACCTGAACACATAAAGCATAACTTCCGGGAGACAGGTCACTGAGGGTTAATTCGGTCCTAAATGCGTATTCACTTCCTGACACCGTGGCTACATAATCATAGAAATCCGTTGCCTGAATATGTATCCTGCCATCATTTTGATCAATACAGGACTCACTATCTACCCGGATCAGGAAGTTATCAGTTCTCAAGACGGTAAGTCCATTGAAATAGGCATCTGCCAGGGCAAATGCTTCTTTCCCGAGTTCATCTCCCATAAGCCTTCCGGGGATATCATCGACAGGAGGATGTATGCCTCCCCAGATCCTGGAAAGACTTGTTTGGTCTGATGCATCCCGGTAGGTAGCCCATTGCAGGGATAAATTTTCACTAGGCCCCTGTTCAAAGACCAGGAAATTATTTTGTTCAATATCGAACACGCCCATCCCGCCGGGAAAGAAAGGATCCCCTGTCAATAAGGTCAACACCTCAGCAGCTGCCCTGGAAAACGTAGAGTGCCCGGATACATAGCCTGCGAACGGGGGAGTTACAAAATCAGGTCGCTGATAAGGCCACCAGCGCGTCCCCAGGATCCAGTCCACTCCGGCCGTGTCCTGGGTGGGATCCGTTATAAAATCCGGGCCTTTCCAGGCATAGATCTTGATTTTTCCAATATTTTCTCCTGCGGCACCCTCTAGCGGGTCTCCTGCTTCAATTAATTCAATAAGTCCGTCTACCAGGGGAATTCCATGCGGATCATATGAAGGTAACGCCGGATCTGTACTTTGTCCCTGAGAGGCCATATACCGAATAGCCGATATGGGCCTTATGTAATCGTAATACCCCTTAACCCCCCAGGCGCTTACCGCGGCATCATGCATGGCCCCGCCCAGGGCCAGATAACATTTCACGTCCCATTCCAGGTCATCCAGTACTGCTCCTTCCCCATTAAGTCGCTTAACGGTTTCCGGATGATCACTGACGTAGTTCATTATGGTGAACCAATGTCCGGGTGGGGTTTCCGAGTCAGGCCCGTCTGCCCAAAATTCAGCCAATACCCGTGCATAATCCGCCCGCTTTACCAGCTGGGATGCGTAAGGCTGTCCTGTAGCTGGATTTAACGCATGGCCCATGCCTATATCTCCCCCATCCATAAAATCATAAAAACTTGTGTATTCTGCAAAGTCTTCGGGAAGTTGAGCAAGATCAACATTTCCGGTAGCTCCGGGGGAAATATCAATGCGGGTGGAATCATTGGGGTCCAGATGGGCAGACCATGCCGCAACCAGGGCAAAGTTCCACTTATACGGATCGGCAATGCCGCCTCCATTTTCAATGGTTGGCGGAGCCCCCGGATCCTGATAGATATAACTGTCAAAACCATTATTGAGGATTTGCAGGTCCTCAGCCTTATGAGCAAACGGGATCACAGCACCCCATTCGGGACTCAGGAATTCGGGTGTTCCCCCTTCAATAACATTCCCGCTTTGATCGACAAAATTCTCAAAGCTAAGCGGTTGCCAGCGGTTGGGGTCGGCCAGATCATATTCGTCCTGATAATCCGTCAATGAAAGGGGGGCATTGATGGGCTGATAATACTGATTGCTATAATCTTCGGCTTCGTTAGCCCCATCCTGTTGTCCAAATTGTATGAGTTGTTCCCCCAGATAGTTTCCTAAAGCCGCGTATGATCCTGTACTGTAATCCGTATTTGTAAAATTTACATCATAACCGAGCCTGCTGAAGAGGTTGGCAAAGTTGGGAATTGAGAATGTGGCTCCGGGAGAATCCTGAAAACGATGGCTTAATAATCGCAAGAGTGCATAGCTCATCACCTCATGCCGGGCTGCTTCTATATCTTCCGGAACAGGCACTCCTTTGAATTCGCAGCGGTAATCCCCAAATTGTTTCCCCAGGAAAATGGTTTCGGCTGTTTCGTCAAATACTGCCCAGGCGTCATACATGGCGAGGGAACTGTGAAACAAATTGCGTGCATGCACGGTAGGTCTGGCGAAATCTTCGCGTATGGCATCCAGTAATGTCTCATTCCACTGCCTGGCCACAGAATGTGTTTCAGTATCGTTGTTTTCTCCTCCTCCCTCTTCTTCGTCATCAATAGGCTCTGCAGGAAAAGAACCTTCTACAATAGTAATCAATTGGTTGGGGGCAATATTTTCAATCCGGTCTGTTTGTCCACTCAACCAGGTCACTTCCACATAGTCAATGATGGGCGCATCCGCTATTCCGAAAAATTCTGCCGTACTGTTCTGGCTGGTATAACCTTCTCCGCACAGGGTATATTCATAATACCTTTTTTCTCCTGCTCTGACCTTGATCGAGGAACCTATTCCCATTCGGTTGCTTGTAGTTCCCTGTAGTTTTACTTTTAACCAGTTACCTGTGTTGAGCGATTGATTCTCCCAAAGATCTATAGGCTGACTATTGTTATTAATGACCACGATATCGGGCAAACCATCATTCTGAATATCTCCGATAGCGCTTCCATGACTGGCCCTGGTGTCATTAATAAATCCCACATTTGAGGGAATACTGTAATTGCCCGTCCCATCATTATCGAAATAGACAGAAGTTAGCCTTTCATCAGTTCCGTCGAACGGACCGCTCACATACAGATCCAGATCTCCATCGAGCTCACTATCCAGAAATGCGGCTCCCCAGGCAAAACCGTCAAAACGCGTTCCATTCTGGAGCGCCACATTGGTAAAGGTCCCGTCCTTGTTGTTTCGCATAAAGGCATTTCCAATAACGCTTTGAGGAAAATTATTGAACATCTGAGAAGAATTGGTAATGTATATGTCCATCCAGCCATCCCGGTTGTAGTCGCCAACTGTGGCAGACATTCCATCCATCCTCAGGTCCATGTTTGATGCAATACTAACATCCTGAAAAGTACCATCTCCCCTGTTGCGGTATAATTGATTCGGGACATTCTCTTTATCATTAGCCAGGAAGATATCCTGAAACCCGTCCCTGTTGTAATCCACAAAAGCAGCAGAAAGCGTTAGTTGTCTGTCAAGGGTCAGGCCAGCGGGTTGGGTAACGTCAGTGAACGTACCGTCTCCATTATTTCTGTACAACAGATTATAGTCGCTGGATTCCGTATCCCGGACCATGAGGAATGCATCCAGGTATCCGTCATTGTTATAATCCCCCCAGCAAACCCCCCAATATTTCCATGTCTGTAGTGCCAGTCCGGATTCAGACAAGATATCCGTATATATCCCGTTACCGTCATTTCGGTAAAACCATCTACCACCGGTATCCCCTAAGGCAAAAAAATCAAGGTCCCCGTCATTATCAAAATCTACCCATACAGCCTGACGCGCACGTGATCCTCCACTGGAAATAGGGAGTTGTTCCAGCTGGAACTGTCCCCCAATATTTCGAAGAAACTGAAAATCGCGACTGTCCGAAGCAGGGAGGGTAATATCGTCTAAGCCGTCATTGTCAAAATCAGCAAATGAAATTCCCGGGCCACCAAACTCATTAATTGAATCGTAGCCTACACCATCCGGAATTATTTCCAAATACCTGTTTTCAAATTGCACCTGAGCATAGGTAAACGTGGATATTACAGAAACCCATGCCATCACTAAATATCTAAACCTCTTCAAACCCTCAATCCTCAATTCAGTTGTAGGCATAATATTAAGAATTAGATCACAGATGCGCAAAGTAGTACTGGCTATAGTTCAAGAATTCTGTTATACGGGAAACATAAAGGATAAACCCGGGTAGTTTGGTTACAGCAAGCTAGTCATTGTACTTGAGCTGGATGTAAACGGGAAAATGATCGCTATAGCCCCCCAGGTATTTTTTCCCAACATAGGTTCGGAAAGGATTCCCCTGGTAACGCCCCCTCCATTCCGTCAGGAAATAAGCATCAAAAATATTCGCATGGGAATAGCTATGGCTACCTTCTTTGTAGTTGAAGAAAGTATGGGAAATCAGGATTTGATCAAATAGGGACCAGCTTCTTCGGTAATTGGCACTTCCACGCTCCGGGGATGCCAGTTGCTCCATAGGATTATACAGGTTTAAACTGTTTTTAAGGAGCTGAATGCTCCTGGCTTCAGGGCCGTCATTGAAATCTCCCATAACGATAAAATTTGCGTCGGGATGACTCTCAGCAATTCCCTGTATGAACCCGGTCAGGGTCTCAGATGCGGTTAACCTGCGTTGCTCCGTTATTTCCTCCCCTTTGCGGCGGGAGGGCCAGTGATTCACAAATACATGTATCTGTTCACCATTCAGTTTCCCTTCCACATGCAAGATGTCCCGGGTATAATCCCGCACCCCTTCTTCGTTGAAAACCAGTAGTGGAATGGCCTCTGATTTGATTACCTGAAAATATTCCGGGTCGTACAACAACGCGGTGTCTATCCCCCTTTCATCAGGAGAATCGTGATGTACTATCCCCATGGAATAGCGGTTTAATGGCCTGGTATTGATCAAATCTTTAAGTACCTTCCTGTTTTCCACTTCGGCCACGCCAATAAATGCCGGTATCCTGCCAGACGTACTTTTCCCTACTTTGTTTAAGGTGTTCGCCAATTTGCGCAGCTTACGCCTGTAGCGTTTTGGTGTCCATTTCTTAACCCCTTTTGGGGTAAAATCGTCATCCAGGGTCCTGGGGTCATCCTGCGTATCAAAAATATTCTCCAGGTTGTAAAATACCAGGGTATGTGTATTGCGATCCTTTTTTCGATTGAAAAACATAAATTATATCAAGATTTCAGCCATTGCTCTAAAATAAGAAAATCACTTGGCCACTATTCCTTAGATTTGCAAATTAAAGCTCCACATGTTAGAAAAGAAAGATTCGGCCTATGAGAAGGCAGTGCTGATTGGAGTGATCAATCGCAATCAGGATGAGGAAAAGGTCAAGGAATACCTCGATGAGCTGGAATTCCTCACCTATACCGCAGGAGGGGAGGTAATAAAACGCTTCACCCAGAGGATAGACACGCCCAATCCCAGAACCTTTATTGGCAGTGGTAAAATTGAAGAAGTGGAGCATTTCGTCAAGGAAAATGAAATCGGTTCTGTAATTTTTGATGATGAACTAACCCCTGTTCAACAGCGGAATATAGAAAAACAGCTGCGATGTAAAATATTGGACAGGACAGGCCTGATCCTGGATATTTTTGCACAGCGGGCCCAGACCAGTTATGCCCGCACTCAGGTAGAACTGGCTCAATATGAATATCTCCTTCCCAGGCTCACCGGCCTCTGGACCCACCTGGAAAGACAACGGGGAGGTATTGGGATGCGCGGACCTGGGGAAACGGAAATTGAAACCGACCGGCGAATTGTTCGTGATCGAATTTCCTTGCTGAAAAAAAAGCTGGAGAAGATCGACAAGCAGATGGAAACCCAGCGAGGCAATCGTGGCGCATTGGTACGGGTAGCACTGGTAGGGTATACCAATGTTGGAAAATCAACCTTAATGAATGTGATCAGCAAGAGCGAGGTCTTTGCTGAGAACAAGCTTTTTGCCACCCTGGACACCACTGTACGTAAAGTAGTCCTGGGAAACCTCCCTTTCCTGCTGAGTGACACGGTTGGATTTATCCGAAAATTACCCACCCAACTTGTGGAAAGTTTCAAGAGCACCCTGGATGAGGTTCGTGAAGCAGACCTGTTGCTGCATATAGTGGATATTTCCCACCCCAATTTTGAGGATCATATAGAATCCGTGAATCAGATACTGGGTGAAATAGGTTGTGCCGATAAACCAACAATAATGATCTTCAACAAAATCGACCTATACCAGCCTGAGGTGATAGAAGAAGATGACCTGGAGACCGTACGGACCAGTAAACACTTCACGATTTCTGACTGGAAAAAAACCTGGATGCGCAAATTAAGCGGGAATGCCATATTTATTTCAGCCCTGAATAGAGAAAACCTGGATACGTTTCGGAAGCAGGTTTACCATGAAGTCCGTAAAATTCACATCGGCAGATTCCCATATAACAACTTTCTTTACCCTGAAAATCTGGATGAGTATTAGGCCATAATTTGGTAATTCAGGGGTTATTCACCGAAGAAATTGACCGCTCATATTTTTCGCAACATATTAGGTGCGCTTCACAACATAAATTTCGATTTTAGGACACTGCCGTCCTATCTTTGGATCATAGATTAAGTTTAAGTGATAACCCAAATTGACACTTAACCCATTGCGCTTAGGATAGCGAAACCCAAATTTACTGAACCCTGCTTATCAAAAAGCCCTGATCAAATCAGGGCTTTTTTTTGTTCACACTTTATAAACAGATATATGAAGTCTTGTTAATAACCCAGCCTGGTTATCAACATCATTTGCGTTTGAAAATCGGTACGGAAGAACAGGCTTCTCCATACATCACACTTTTGGCCACCTGCTGGATTTTAGCCGTGGCCCACAGATAGGCATTTTGAGGTACTGGTTTGTTTGTACACCCTTTGATTATCACAGGTTTATCACGAAATTGCTCCAGATCCAGCGCGTCCAGGATCTTTTGGTAAAGCATGGTTTCCAGATTTTCCAAATTGCCCAAAACCACGGCTTGGGCATAGGGCTGCAACCGGGTGGTTATCAACATAAATGCCCATCCGGGAACTATGGCTTCTGATGAACACTGCAAAGCGACGTAAGCATCCTGATAGGCAGACCAATCATGGGCATCGACATGGGCCCGGAATTGCTTTTCACGGAGGATCAAGCCCTCATGAAGCCACGCCTCAATATCCAATTCCATCCTTGGACCTTCCGGGTAATACGCTTCCAGGTCAAAGGTGATCAGTTTACTCTGCGCTACGCGATTTACTATCTCAGACATACGATTTCTATATGAAGTGTTAGCCTACAGCAGCCCCAATTCCAACTTGGCTTCCTCACTCATCAGGTCCTGCGTCCAGGGCGGGTCAAAAGTAATTTCTACCCGGGCGTCTTTTACCAGATCAAGTGATTTAACCTTCTCCTCCACTTCTACCGGGAGGGTTTCCGCAACGGGGCAGTTAGGGGAAGTCAGGGTCATCATGATCTTCACGTCATTGTCCTCATTGACAAAAACGTCATAGATTAACCCCAGTTCATATATATCCACAGGGATCTCCGGATCGTAAATGGTTTTCAACACCCGTACAATCTTCTCTCCCAACTCCTGCGTATCTCTTACAGCTTCGCTCATTGTGATATTCTTAGTTCAATTGTGTTTGGTAGGCAATTGCATACATCTTCAGCTGTTTGATCATGCTCACCAGTCCATTGGCACGGGTAGGCGACAGGTGTTCCTTCAAACCGATCTCATCAATAAAATCAGTGTCGGAGTCAATGATGTCCTGTGGCTTCTGATTGCTAAAAGCACGTATGAGGATAGCAATAATCCCTTTGGTAATGATGGCATCACTATCTGCCGTAAACACAAGCTTATCCCCTTCAAGTTCGGCATGTACCCAGACTTTACTCTGACAGCCTTTTATGATATTGTCATCCGTTTTATACGCCTCTTCTATGAGTGGAAGTGACTTTCCAAGTTCGATCATATATTCATAACGCTGCATCCAGTCGTCGAACATCGAAAACTCCTCTACAATCTCGGCCTGGTTTTCCTGTATGGTCATGCTTTAAATTTTAGCAAAAATACGACAACTACTCCGGTCATTCAACAGTTTCTGCCAATGTTCGCATAAGGGTAATTAATGGTTTAAGTTTTTCAGGCGGTGTATTGGCATCAAATGCAGGTGACTTATAATTATTTGTTTCCTTACGGATGGAAATCGTGGCAATTGCTGACCTGTCAGTAGCACCTTGACTTGTGCTTACCTCAAGATCGCCCAACTGTTCAAGGTCTATTTCATCAAGCAGGATAAGCAAGTCTTTCCAGTCTCCCGGTTCAACCTCCTGTTCTTTTGATTGTTTCATTGACCTGTCTTCATACACTATTATAGATTCCAAATTCACTTCAATACGGTAAAAATATCCTCTGGAAGATGATTCATAAACCAGCAGGTCCGGCGATTCCTGCAACTTGGATTCTTCAGCGCAACTCCCTAGTTGAATCAGGGCCATAAACCAGATAATAAATCGCATGTTAATCTTTTTGAGTATTCCTGTTTTAAGTATACAAAAAAAGGCACCTTTTCGGTGCCTCTTTCCATAAAAAGTTGGGGTTTCTAATTTATAAAACTGTCCCTGGCTCCGCCTGGAGTGAAAATTGCGCGCATTCGTTCCTTTTGACCGTTAGAAAACATGTACATGCAGCCATCATCCACATAATCCATATAATTCATGGTCATGTCGGTAGATCGGCAATGTACTGTTGGAAAAGAAGGACATCCGTAATTGGGCCGGTCAGACCTCGGCGTGTCTGAGACAAAATCATCTCGGTTACAACGCCCGTCTCCCCAGATATGACGCAGGTTTAACCAATGCCCAACTTCATGCGTTGTAGTGCGCCCTTCATCAAAGGGGGCCTGTACATAGCCTGTACTGCCAAAAAATTGCGGAGAAACTACTATTCCATCCGTGGCCGCATTACCTCCGGGAAATTGCGCATACCCAAGGATGCCACCACCTATATTGCACACCCAGATGTTTAATTTATTGGCCGGATCTACAGCATCGGAGCCGCCATTAGATGAAAACTTCATGGCGTCATTAGTTCCCCAGGTCGTGCGGGATGAGGACACCCGTATCACCTGATCCACGGTAAAGTTTATATCCGAATCCGCTACCAAAGAAGAAAATTCCCCGGGCACCTGGTTCACGTCATTATTAGCTGCGTTGAAGTCATCATTCAGAATTGCAATTTGGGAATTGATCTGTGTGCTGCTGATGTTTTCATTAGCATTGTTGTAGATCACGTGTACCACTACCGGGATATTGATCACGCCGAGTCCGTCGTCTACCGGTGGTTCTTCTCCACCACCGCCGCCGGAGCCACCTCCTCCATTTCCATTTCCATTCCCGGGGTTATCCGGTTTTTTGGAGGCAATAAAGGTGCGTGTATGTTTCTCGATATTATACATGCGCTGTTCAAGTCCTGGATTTGCTCGCAACTTTTCGTTTAATACTTTCATTGTGGCGCAAGACTTCCCTTTTGGTCCCTTGGCCGCAGTGTCGTCAAGTTCATCGGTATAGACAAAAAAATCGCTCATGTCTACCTGGATTTCCTGGGCTTCAGTAATTACGGTTTCGTTCGTATCCTTTTCACAGGAGACCAGGATCAAGGCTGCCAATGAACCTAAAAACAATACTTTTTTCATAAATGATCTGTGTTTAATGGTTAATTACAGCCTTGAATATAGCTTATTTTAACAAATAATTATGAAAAAGTAAGGCAATCAGCGATATAAGGATGATTAACGCCACTGCATTGAATTCAGAGATGGAATTTACTTTTGCAGCATGGCCACAGCCCTTTGTACACCTGTTACTAGGGCATCAACCTCTTCCCGGGTGTTGTAAAAGCAAAAGCTGGCCCTAACCGTGCCGGGAATCTGGTAATAGTCCATGATGGGCTGGGCACAATGTTGTCCGGTACGCACAGCAATCCCCATTTTATCCAGCAGGGTACCGATATCATACGGGTGTATCCCCTCCACATTAAATGAAATAACTGAAGTCTTGTTCGCAGCGGTACCGTAAATCTTAAGGCCTTCAACAGACAGCAGCTGTTCTGTGGCATAGGCCAGCAATTCGTTTT
>CAJHYA010000319.1_pt1 | contig 17915 bp, 13 predicted proteins | sample 9198611 | NCBI WGS metagenome assembly CAJHYA01 (sample SAMEA7708353, study PRJEB35096) | sediment metagenome | biome: marine neritic benthic zone biome [ENVO:01000025]; feature: sediment [ENVO:00002007]; material: shallow marine sediment [ENVO:03000034] sea grass bed [ENVO_01000059] ... | reverse complement strand
ATTTTTGTGAGATCGTCCACAAGGAGTCCCCACTGCGAACAGTATGGAACTTGGAATTCCCATTATCGCCTGATTTGGCCTGGGGCGTTTTTGATTTGCTCGCTGACCCATTTGATACAAAAGCCGGCTTCCGGGGATAGATAGTGAGTCGTTGCCCAATCCTGAGCTGGTCGCTTCTCAATCCGTTCCAACGCTTTATTTGGCTAACGCCCACCCCATAGCGCTCGGCAATCTTTCCCAGATAATCCCCGCTACGCACACGGTAACGGATGCGTTCTTCTGCCTTTACCAATTGTGGAAGCGGTTTTTCACGGGATTTATTCTCGCTTTCGGCCTGTGCATATATTTGTTCCTCATTGGCAACAAAGCGGCCCATGGCGCGAATCGGAAGGCGGAGCGTGTAGTTCTTCCCTTCGATCTTCGGGATGATATTGAGCTTGTAAGCCGGGTTTAATAATTTCAATTCGTCTTGTTCCACACCAGACCATTTGGTTATTTGCGCAAAGGTGATGAGGTTTTTTACAGATACCGTGTCAGTTTCAAAATAGGGCCTTTCCGCTTTTTTCCCGCGAATTCCATATTCCTCCGCATATTCGAGCAAATAAAACGTGGCTATGAATGCAGGCACATAACCTGCCGTTTCTCTGGGCAGATACCTGCGAATATTCCAGTAATTCTTATATCCGCCTGATCTTCTGATGGCCTTGTTGACATTCCCGGGGCCTGAGTTATATGCTGCCAAAGCCAGATCCCAGTCGTCAAAAATGTCATGCAGTTTGGCAAGGTACTGACAGGCTGCTTCTGTAGATTTAATCGGGTCCCTGCGTTCGTCCACGTAACTGTTTACATCGAGACCGTACATTCTGCCCGTGCCATACATGAATTGCCAAAGGCCGGTAGCGCCCACTCTTGAACGAGCGCGGGGATTCAGAGCGGATTCTACGATGGACAGGTACTTGATTTCAAGCGGGATATTGTGTCGGTCCAGGGCTTCCTCGAACATGGGAAAATAGAACTGGCTGGCCGTAATCATTCGGGCCATAAGGTCTTTCTTTCTCTGGAGGAAAGATTTAACAACATTTTCCAGCGAAGGATTATAGGCAATGTCCAGGGGTGTTCTTTCATCCAGCTTTTGCAATCGGGCCTTGAACACTTCGGTGTCCCAACCGGATAAATTCGTTTCATCAGTCTCCTCAGATGCAATAATTTCCTGGATCTCGGTATACAGCGCACTGCTTTTACTTAATTCCTCCAGCCACAGACTGTCATAGGTTGCGCTAAGGTCATAATCCCCGAAAGCCTCATCACTGCGCTGATTTACCATTGTCCCTTTCGTATCGATCCGGGTATCCGAGGGATCATTGGAGTTCGACTGGTTTTCCTGTAGTGCTGCATTGGAAAAAACATCTTTGTTTATCCCTTGTTTCATTGCCTTAACAGGCTTCAACTCTTGTTCATCATCTGCTTCCTGTGCACTAATTGACAGGCTGCCCCCGCAGAGTAATAATACTATCGTCCATTTTCTGATTACCATCATAAGTCGTATGTCTTTAGCCGTGGGGACTAACGAAAATCGGTTTTTTTTCTGAGAATGGGAAATTTTATTCCCGGACCAGGGTCCGGGAATGCTTCCACTAAATAATATAACGCAGGATTATGCCAATATTGCAGCAATTCCCGGTAAGGTTTTACCTTCCAGGCTTTCGAGCATGGCCCCACCTCCTGTGGAAACGTAGCTCACCTTGTCCTGAAAGCCAAATTGCTTGACTGCAGCAACGGAATCTCCGCCGCCGACCAGGGAAAATGCACCCTTTTGGGTGGCCTCTTCAATGAAGTGCCCCAGGGCTATGGTCCCTTTGGAAAAAGACTCCATTTCAAATACGCCTATTGGCCCATTCCATAAAATAGTCTTAGAAGCAAGGATTACCAATTTCAATGCCTCCAGGGTATCTGGTCCGGCATCCAATCCTTGCCAGCCTGCTGGAATTTCATTTACGGGAACGATCTGGGTATTGGCATCATCACTGAAAGCGTCAGCAGCAAGCACATCTGTCGGCAGGTGTATCTGTACACCTTTAGATTCCGCTTGCTTTAATATCTCAAGGGCAAGTTCCATTTTATCATCCTCACAGATCGAATCCCCTATGGATCCGCCCTGTGCCTTTACAAAGGTGTAGGTCATTCCTCCACCGATAATCAGGTGGTCTACTTTATCCAGAATGTTCTCAATAATAGTGATCTTGGAAGATACTTTAGCCCCTCCCAAAATGGCTGTTACGGGTTTTTCCCCCGATCGCATTACTTTATCGATCGCCTTAATTTCGTTAGCCAGTAAATACCCAAAGCATTTTTTGCCCGGAAAGAACTGCGCCACTATAGTTGTTGAAGCATGGGCGCGATGGGCTGTCCCAAAGGCGTCATTCACGTAAAGGTCTCCCAAAGCGGCCAATTTACCGGCAAAACCTTCATCCCCCTGTGTTTCTTCCTGGTAGTATCGTAAATTCTCCAACAAAAGGATCTCTCCCGGCTTTAAATTTTTGGCGGCTTCTATCGCATCTTCGCCTACACAATCTTCTGCGAACTTCACTTCTACCCCGATTATATCAGACACTGAATCGATTATATGCTTAAGTGACATTTCCGGGACACGCTGTCCCTTGGGCCGGCCAAGGTGACTCATTAATACCGCGCTGCCTCCATCTTCCAGCACCTTAATTATTGTCGGTTTGGCAGCTTCGATACGCGTGGTGTCTGTTACATTCAGATCTGAATCCAGCGGAACATTAAAGTCAACCCGGATCAAGGCTTTCCTGCCTTCGAAATTATAATCATCTATGGTTTTCATATTCGGTCTTTTTAGCAAAACCAAATGTAAATATTTATGCGAGGAAGCCGAAGACTTCCTTTAAATAATTCAGTTCCTGACAGGCAAATATCTTATATTTGAAATATGCTCTTTAAGGACATTCTGGGATTAACCCACATCAAAACTCACCTGACGCAAAGTGCGGAAGCGGGGCGCATTCCTCATGCTCAGATGTTCGTTGGCCCGGAAGGATGTGGCAAGCTTATTACTGCGCTTGCTTATGCGCAATATCTCCTTTGCGGGAATACCGGTGGTGAAAATACGGGTGGGGAGGACTCCTGCAACACCAAATGTGCCCATTTGTCTCATCCCGACTTGCATTTTGCATTTCCCGTCTCCAATACCGACAAGGTCAGGTCCCATGCTGTTAGTAGTCACTTCTTCGCAGAATGGCGACAGTTTGTTAACGAACAGCCATATGGGAATTTGTTCGACTGGTATCAGCTTATCGGGATAGAAAAAAAACAGGGACAGATTGGGGTGGATGAAGCCCATGATATCGTGAAACGATTATCGCTTAAATCCTATGAAGGAGGCTATAAAGTGATGCTGGTCTGGATGGCCGAAAAGATGAATATTGCCGCTTCAAACAAGCTGCTAAAACTGATTGAGGAACCCCCGGAAAAAACGATCATTATTTTAATTGTTGAGGATGAGGAACAGGTAATGCAAACTATAAAATCCCGATGTCAAATGCTGCATTTCCCTCCGCTTCCCGAAGAAGCTATCGCCCGCGCCCTGGAAGAAAAAGGGCTGCTACGAGAGGAAGCACTAAAGGTGGCACATGAAGCGAATGGGAATTTCAATAAAGCCTTAGATCTGATGAACCGGGATTCTGAAGACCTGGTTTTTGAACGCTGGTTTGTACAGTGGGTACGAAGTGCTTTTAAAGCGAAAGGGAATAAAGGAGCTGTTCATGAATTAATTTTATGGAGTGAAGAGATCGCAAAAACGGGGCGGGAAACTCAAAAAAAGTTTCTCAAATATTGCCTGGCTTTAATGCGGCAGGCAATGCTCATTAACTTTCAGGCTCCTGAACTTGCCTATATGAATCTGCATATTGAAGGTTTTGACCTGAAGCGATTTGCCCCATTTGTTCATGAGAACAACATCCTTGAAATTGCTGAAGAGTTGGAACAGGCGATCTATCACATAGAGCGAAATGGCAACTCCAAAATCGTCCTTATGGATCTTTCGATAAAACTCACCCGCCTGCTCCACAAGAAAGCCAATGTGCCTGTTGCCAGAACCTCTATTTAACTTTGTAGTATAAACACGAGAATGTATATGCAAGCCATTATTGATCACCTTCCCGAGACCCTTTTACTATTGTTTTTAGCTATTACCTTCCTGCAGAGTGGCCTTGATAAAATTTTTGATTGGAAAGGAAATCTCGGGTGGCTGAAGGGTCATTTTGCCAATTCTCCCTTCAGAAATCTGGTGCCTCAGTTGTTGCTGATTATTCTGATGGTTGAGGTGTTGGCCGGCGCCTTGAGTTTAGCAGGTATTGTTGAGCTCTATTTTACAGGCGAAACCCGTTTAGGATTCATAGGGGCGCTTCTTGCCTGCCTCGGCTTATTGATGCTATTATTGGGACAACGTATTGCCAAAGACTATGACGGCGCGCGAACAATTGTGATCTATTTTATGCCCGCCATATTCCTGCTCTACCTGCTACAAAGCCAGTAGCGCTTTCTGAAAAAGCGCCAATCAGAACTTATTGGCTGTACTTTTCGTTGAGGAGTTTCAGGATTTCCTGTGTAAGGTCTTTAGCTTCATTTCCATAAAGTACACTTCCGCCTTCGCCTTTACCGAGAATATAGGTATAGCCATTAGCCTCCCCGTAGTTTTCGATTTCCTTTTTCACCTTGTTTACCAGGCTGTCAATTTCAGATTGTCCCTGAACCTGTAGCAGCTGTTCCTCCTGTTGTAGTTGTTGGCCGATGAACTGCCCCTTCTGCTGAAGGAGTGCGTATTCTTCCTGCGCCTTTTTCTGTGACATCCCCTGAGATTTAGTCTGCAGGGCTTGTGCTTCTAGCTGAAATGCCTGGGTAATACTATCCCGTTTTTTGGCATAGGCCTCAGACTTACTTTGAAATCTGGTTTCAACATCTTTTTTCTCCTGGTAGCTGTCTAACAGAACGCCATTATCAACAAAACCGATTTTGTCTTGCTGACAGGCAGCTAGCATAATTATACTCAAGAATAAGATCGCTCTTTTCATCATTTTGAATTTAGAGGGGCAAAAATAGGGAAAGGAAAATTAAGCCAGGATCTCAGATAGTATAAAAAAGGATTAACGAAAAATGCACCTTTAGATATTCTATAACAATAATCTATCAATAATGCTTTGTTAAATATATAATATCTATTTTGGTAAGGTATAAATCTGCGCATTTAAAGGGTGAATTATCGTTGGGAATAGTACTATGTGCCTTATGGTATAAAACCCGCTTAAAGCGGCTTAAAATCACTCCGACGTCTTCTTCAGGACGTAAATGAGGGATGAATACTCCCCAGATCGCCAGGCTTTGAGATTAGACATCATTCCTACATAGCATGCCGGCAGCCAACGCATTTTTCCGCGCCTGTATTTTTCTGAAAGCAGAGCCACATAAAAAGCATCCAATTTCATTGGACGAACTTCTTGGAGCTGGAAATTCTTGTTCCTAAATATTGTCTCCAGGGATTCTTTCGAAAAATGCCACAGATGTCTGGGCACATCATAACCCGCCCAATATTGTTGGTAATACATTGCATCCCAGGATTTGAAATTGGGAACGGCTACAACCAAGATACCTTTCGGTTTTAAAAGTTTATGAATTTGTCCGATACTGTCCTCTAATTCCGGCAGGTGTTCCAATACATGCCAAAGCGTAATAACATCAAACGCTTTCTCAGGGATTGTCGACCAGTCTTCTTTTACTTCTATTCCTTTTTGCTGCGCTTTGACCCTGGCGTTTTTATTCGGCTCCACCCCGACGACTTCCCAGCCCATAGTAAGTGCCTGTTTAAGCAGGTCGCCCGTGCCTGCACCTATATCTAGAAGTTTACCCTTATTGCCGAGAAGGTTCTCGAGCATGCGAATCTTTCTTTTTAAACGATACGCTTTTGCAGCCTGATAAATCTTTTCAAAAAACGTATTCCTGGAATCGGTATGTGATATGTAGTCTTCTGACTGATAATACTTTTCTAAATCCTCTGGAACCGGGTGGGTTATCCACATGTCAAGATCCGGATGCTTCCTTAATTCAAAGGTCTCTCCGCTCACCGCATGATCAACCACGGTGAACTGCCCATTTGATGCCCCAGTTGTTTCCTTTTTTATCAATTATATCCGAATTGCACGCCGTGTTCCACGTGGAACATTATCGTCCCATATAGACTAAAAGCACACTGATGTCACTTGGTGATACCCCGCTAATACGAGAGGCCTGCGAAATAGTTACAGGCTGTATGGACTGCAGTTTTTCCCGTGCCTCATAGGAGAGGGATTTGATTACTGAATAGTCAAAGTTATCAGGTATTCGTATGTTTTCCAGTCGCTGAAGCTTGTCGGCGTTGTTTTTCTCTTTCTCAATATAGCCAGCGTACTTCACCTGGATCTCAGCCTGCTCCAATACTTCGCGGCTGAGCTCATTAACGGCAACATAATCCGCAACTTCCGGTAGTTCCATCATATGTTCCATACGCACCTTTGGCCTGGAAAACACCTTATACATTTTATCTGCCTGTTTAACTGGTGAAGAATCCAGTCGCTCTAAAATCTGATTAATAGCATCAGGGTTAAAACTTGTGGTTTTGAAAAAAGACAAAAACGCTTCGGATTTTTGCTCTTTTTCCTCCATTTTACGCAGGCGTTCGGTGGAAGCTAATCCCAAAGCATGGCTCCTCGGTGTTAACCTAAGGTCGGCATTATCCTGTCTAAGCAAGGTGCGGTATTCCGCCCGGCTTGTGAACATACGATACGGCTCTTCTGTGCCCTTGGTTATGAGGTCGTCGATCAAAACCCCAATATATGCCTCATCCCTTTTTAGGATAAAGGGCTCCTGACCGATCAGTTTTAAATGAGCATTTATCCCGGCCATTAGGCCCTGAGAAGCAGCCTCTTCATATCCTGTAGTGCCATTTATTTGCCCTGCGAAATAGAGGTTTTCCACCAACTTTGTTTCCAGGGTGTGTTTTAGCTGTGTTGGGGGGAAATAATCATATTCTATTGCATAACCGGGTCTGAAGAATTTCACTTGTTCAAATCCTTTTACGGATTTCAAGGCTTTGTACTGTACGTCCTCTGGGAGGGAGGTTGAAAAACCATTTACATAAACCTCTACCGTGTTCCATCCTTCAGGTTCTACAAATATTTGATGCCTTTCTTTTGAAGCAAACCTGTGTATTTTGTCTTCTATTGACGGACAATAACGCGGCCCTATACTCTTAATTCGACCATTAAACATAGGGGAGCGATCGAATCCTTCTTTTAATAACTCATGAACTTCCGGGCTGGTATAGGTCATATGACAATCCCGTTGTTCCGTCAGCAAAGGTGTATCCAGGTACGAAAACCTTTCGGGTTGATTATCCCCTGGTTGTACGATCATCTTGCCGTAATCCAATGAACGACCATCTACCCTGGGCGGCGTCCCTGTTTTCATGCGTCCGCTATCGAAACCGAAATCTGTTAATTGCTCGGTTATCCCTGTAGCTGCCCGCTCGCCTGCTCTTCCTCCACCGAATTGCTTTTCGCCAATATGAATTAACCCATTCAGAAAGGTTCCATTGGTCAATACAACTGCCTTTGCCTTAATATCCAGGCCAAGCGATGTGCGTACCCCAATAATCCGACCGTTCTTTTCCAGCAATCCTTTTACCATTTCCTGGTAAAAATCTACTTTAGGCGTTCGCTCCAGCGCAATCCTCCATTCTTCGGCGAAACGCATGCGATCATTCTGCGCCCTGGGACTCCACATTGCAGGTCCTTTTGACTTATTCAGCATTTTAAATTGGATGGCTGACCGATCCGTAATAATCCCGCTATAACCGCCAAGTGCATCGATTTCTCTAACGATCTGTCCTTTAGCTATTCCACCCATGGCCGGATTGCAGGACATCTGTCCAATGGTTTGCAAATTCATGGTCACCAACAAGGTGCGAGATCCCATATTGGCTGCTGCAGCTGCTGCTTCAGCACCGGCATGACCTCCTCCAACTACAATTATGTCGTATTCTTTTTCAAACATCTTTCTATTGTTCCACGTGGAACATTCTCATTTTGCCGTCTTCCAGACTTCTCATCCTATTCTTTTGTTCTTTGGTGCCATCCTGGTGTCCCAACAAGTGCAACACCCCATGTATCATCACCCTCCTAAGTTCCTCATTCTCGTCTATTCCTAATCCATCTGCATTCTCCCTCACTCTTTCCACTGAAATATAAATTTCCCCCTTTATCCCTTTTGAATCCTTATAAGGAAAGGTGATTATATCTGTTAATGTGTCGTGATCCAGGTATTTCCTGTTCAGCTGCAAAAGAAACTTATCATCACAAAAAGTATAAGAAAGCTGCTCAATTTCCGAATCTTCGCCATGGACAACATCTGTAATCCATTTGGAATATCTGTCCTCATTTTCCAATTTAAACGGCAGTTCGTAATGATATTCAATCATTTCTATTAAAATAACGCTGAACCCGCTTTTTAAAATTTTGGCGCAAAGGTAAGGCTTGTCTGTCTAATATTTCAATCTGCCGATCATTGGACTTAAACTCTTCCTGGTTTGTTTGCAGCGGGTTGACATATCCCCGTCTATTAGTCTGACTTTCTCTTTCAGCCTTTTTTCCCTGCTTCAGGGAAGCATCCTTCAATTTAAGCAGTTGGTAATTGATCGCATTTATTCTGTCCTTAGTTCGTCTGTTTACCCCATTTTCTAAAAGATCCTCCTGAAATGCCCGCATTTGTCTTAAAATCCTTTCTGCCAGCTTTCGATCTTCGTTATTGATCATATCCTCTAATTGCATTTCCAATTCATTCTTGATGTCTTCCTGCATCTTATAAATCTCATACAATTCCTGTAATTCAGATTCGTTCATTCCCTGTTCAGCGCCCTTGCTTCCCTGATTTCCATCTTGCTCGTTATCTCCTTTGCCTTTATTCCCTTGCTTTTGCCCCTGACCTTGTTGTTCTGGCCCATCTTTTCCCTCGCCGCCCTTATTCTCTCCTTCATCCTGTTCCTCACCCTTACCTTCGCCGGTTCCCATGCCTTCCATCTGCTTCTTTAGTGCCTCCTGACTAATAATTATGTCCTCTAATTGCATTCCCTGTCCCTGACCGGCGCCAGGCATAAGGCTTTGCTGCATGTTCTCGAGTATATCTGCTAATAAATCAGCCAATTTATTTGCCGCCGTCAACACATATTGCTGATAGGATACCCCTTGGTATATTCTATTCTCCGCCATGCTCTCCAATGACTTGTCAATATTGTAGTAAACTTCCGTAATCTGCTCATTTACAACCTCTGACAGTTCTACACGTCTCAAGGAAAGAGCGAAAAGACTATCATCCACATGTTCAAATAATTTACGCAGTTGTTGTTCTTCGCGTACCGTTTCGGAGAATTTTCCCAGTTCTGCATCCGCTCCCCTCAATTGTTCAAACAATTGCTCTTGTTTAAATGAAAAGGTCACTAGATTATCCAGGATCTGTCTTAGCATTTCCGCATCTTCCGCCACCGAAGAACCCCCAGCACCACCTGCCATGGCCTGTTCAAGCTTCTCTCCCATCTCCTGAATTTTTTGCCCGGCATTCTGTTGTTTCTTCTGGGATTTTTGTTTGCTTTGCTCGCCTGCCTCCTGCTTTTGTTGATCCTGTTCACTTCCCTTCTCTAGCTCTTCCAGTACCTCACCCTGTTGCTGTTCGATGCTTTCTTCCAGATTCTCATCCCGTTGTATGTCAAATGGCTTTTTCAGTCCCTCATTATCCCGGTCCAGGGTGTCCAGTTCCTTTCGAATATCCTCAAACTTTTTATTTAATTTTTCCTGTTCTGAAGCGCTGGTTACTTCCTTTCGCTGCCCTTCTTTCTCCTGTTTCTTACCCAGCTTCTCTAATTCCTGAGCAATCTGCGCTGTTTTTTCCGTGATGTAGTAGCGTTTAGTCAGTTCTAACAGTTGTTCAAGGCTTCGCTGATTGCTTTGTTGTTTCTTCCCGATCTCTTCCAGACGTTTGGCCAATTCCTCTTTGTTGATCTTGTCCGCAATCTGATTTAGCTCCTTAAGCAATTTTTCATTTTTTTGAGCTTCCTTTTCCTGCCTTTCCAGCCTTTCCCTGAGCAATTCGTTTAATTCATCCTCATTCTCTCCCTGTTCCAGATTTTCCTTTAGCTCCCGGCTAAACTTTTCCATCATCTGTTCCTGTTCCTGTTGTTTTTTAATAAAATCAGAAACCTGCCGCTTGTCATTAAAGCTTAAACTGCTCTTTTCTTTCTGTTCTTTATTAATTTTTTCCAGGGCCTTGCGCTGTTCTTTGAAGCCCTCCACCGAGCGGTCCAAATCCTTGATCAATCCCTCCTGGTATTGTAATTGCTGCTCCCTGATCTTTGTCTCATTATAAATGGTTGTACTAAAGGTTTGGCTTTTGGTTGTTTTTCCATTTCGAATACCATCATTATCCTCTACTTCAAAGAAATATTCGTAAAGCTCGTCTGCTTCTACCTCTAGATTATCAGGGAATGTATAATAAAACTGGTGATAGGCCGTATTGAGTGAAGCTAGTACAACTGTTTGTTTTTCATCTTCACGACCCCTTGGGTAACATACAATCCGTAATTCCTTTATACTATAATCATCCTCCAGAAAACCACCATAATGCACAATGTTGGCAGCTAGTGAATCTATTGCACTTTCGACTCGAATTTTGGGATATCCATCTCGTATAACTTCGAGTTTGAATGCCAGCTTCTCAAAATCCTGCACATATTGATTACTCGTGCTCACGAGATAATCAGATTGGTTGAAAATCCTTTTGGCATATGTAAATAAATCCCCTTCCTTTTTAAAGTTCAAAGTGGTATCCCTGTTTGCCCAGGAAACGGCATTTGTGTTTTTACTACGTACTGACCAGTTGATCCGCGTCCCTTCCGGAACCACCGCATTTCCAGTTCCCTTAAGCATTTCTGACTTCAGCCCCAGGTAATCCGGGTAATCCAAAGCCATTTCAAAACCCTGCATTGCCGGTACTTGTAAAGATTTTATATCATATGTTCTGGAAGTTACGCCTCCGCCTTTGAAATAGAAGGTGGCATCCTCTATAGGGGGTGTCAGCGTGTATTCAAATACCCCGTTCTTATTTCTAAGTAGGTATTCCTCGTTATTTAGAATTATCAAGACATTCTCGGGCTGTACCGAACCATGAGTAGTAACCTGAAGTACGTAACTTCTGTCTTCCAACACTTCTTTTTGGTTTGAAAGCAATACAAATGAAAAGGGAGCAGGTGGCTCATAGGCTGTATCATAATTCACCACACGTTTATATGACCCCATAAAGTCTGCAAAGTTCCCTGATATCAGGATTACCAAAACCAATAAGGCCGGAATGGCTAAGTACTTTACATATTTCAAACCTTCGGCGAGATCTACCGCCTTCCTGAAAGGAACAGGGGCTAGTTGAGCCGATCTTTGTGCAATACTTGCCTCTAGCAATTCTGTTTTTTCCTCACTTTCCAGCAGATCAAATAAATTATATAGCTTATCTCCCACATCAGGGAAATGTTGGCCTATGATTCTTGATGCCTCTTTATGGGATATTCCCCTTTTTACTCTTGAAAGATAAACGAGAGGTCTCCCTATTTGCCAGATAAACAAATACATCAAAACCAGGCTGCCAAGAATCAAAAGAATAAGTCTGCCCGTTTTGTTAAGCCACAGAAAATATTCCAGGGATATCAGACAAAGCGTGAAAACAGCGCCCAGAGCAAGAAACAATAAGCTGCCCTTTATGAACAACTTCGTATAATACTTTCTGCTGAAAGCCTCCAGTTTATTGAGGATGTTATGAAAATGACCCAATTTCTGTATATTTATTACCAAGATACCCGTTACCTCAGAAAGTAACCTCAAAAATATGTTAAAAAGCTTATTATGCGCGACTTAAAGTATCTAGCGGCATTGACCATACCCTTGTCTGCAGTGGTGAGTTTATACTTCAAAGGATATTGGAGCTACTTCACCCCTTTTTATGCCTTTGTCATAATTCCGATCATGGAACTATTGCTGCCGGAAGATTCAAAAAATATGGATCAGTCGGAACGAGAACATCAAAGTAAAAAGCGTGTTTTTGACTGGATGCTCTATCTCAATATTCCCATTGTTTACGGACTACTTGTTATCTATTTAATTTCAGTCACCACACAAAATCTGCCTTTATTTGAAATCATGGGTCTTATGATATCCCTCGGGATTGTTTTGGGTGCAAACGGGATCAACGTTGGTCACGAACTGGGTCACCGGCAAAAAACTCCGGAACGGTTTCTGGGCAAGGCACTGCTGCTGCCTTCTTTTTACATGCATTTTTACATCGAGCACAATTTTGGCCACCACAAGCACGCGGCCACCAGGGAAGATCCGGCTACAGCAAGATTAAACCAAACGGTATTTTCGTTTTGGTTTACCTCAGTTATTCGGCAGTATATCAATGCCTGGCGTATTCAGGTCAAATTACTAAGTCAGCAGGGACAAGGGTTTTTTTCTCTTAAAAACGATATGTTTTGGTATACCGTTCTGGAAATAGCCTTTCTTATAACTGTATATTTCCTCTTTGGTGTGCCTGCGGTCGGTTTTGTACTCGGCGCTGGTGTCGTAGGATTTCTGCTGCTTGAGACTGTCAACTACATTGAGCATTATGGCTTGTTGCGGAAAAAATTGCCTTCAGGACGTTATGAACGGGTGCGCGAAATACACTCCTGGAACAGCAATCATATTATAGGGCGCATAGTGCTATATGAACTCACCAGGCATAGTGATCATCATTACAAATCCTCAAAGAAATACCAGCTATTGGAATGTCATGAGGAATCTCCTCAAATGCCATTCGGATATCCCACCTCCATGGTCATGTCTTTTATTCCTCCTTTATGGTTTCGAGTCATGAATCCCCGCATTCCCGAATACATGAAAGAAGCCTGATTGCCGGCTTTCTTAGTGCACGCAATAGCCCTATATTTGTGGTCTAAGAGACATCGCCATGAGCAAGCAGGTTAGGGTCCGATTTGCACCAAGTCCTACGGGGCCACTCCACATAGGAGGTGTGCGTACAGCCCTCTTCAACTATCTATATGCCAAAAAACACAACGGAAGTTTTGTCCTACGGATAGAAGATACAGATCAAAGCCGTTATGTAGCCGGCGCAGAACAATATATTGTTGATTCCTTGAATTGGTGTGGGATTCCTTATGATGAAGGCCCGGGCAAAGAGAAGGGTTATGGGCCGTACAGGCAAAGTGAGCGAAAGGATATCTACCATAAATATGCTAAACAACTCGTTGCTAGTGGAAAAGGGTATTACGCCTTTGATACCCCGGAAAGTCTTGATCAGCATCGAAAGGCTCATGAAGCGGAGGGAAAAACATTTATTTATAACTGGCATAACCGGATGAAACTTGACAATTCATTGGTGTTGTCATCTGAGGAAACCACAGCGCGAATTAATAATGGTGATCCCTATGTAATCCGCTTTCTCAGCGCCAGAGATGAGACCGTTGTCCTAAATGATGTTATTCGCGGCGAAATTTCTATAGACACCAATACCCTGGATGATAAGGTGTTATTTAAAAGCGATGGGATGCCTACGTATCATCTGGCTAATATTGTGGACGACCACCTGATGGAAATTTCCCATGTGATACGTGGCGAAGAGTGGCTTCCTTCACTTGCCCTCCATGTACAACTATACCGCGCATTCGGATGGCAGGCTCCCGTTTTTGCGCATCTGCCGCTAATCATGACGCCAACAGGTAAAGGCAAGCTCAGCAAGCGCGATGGGGAAAAAGGCGGCTTCCCGGTATATCCGCTCGCCTGGGAAAGTTCAAAAGGCTACCGAGAGGCTGGCTATTACCCGGAAGCTGTTATTAATTTCCTGGCATTACTGGGTTGGAATCCCGGAACAGAACAGGAAGTTTTCAGTCTGAAAGAACTAACTGAGCATTTTAGTCTGGAGCGTGTCCATAAATCCGGTGCCCGCTTTGATCCTGATAAAACCATTTGGTATAATCATCATTATTTGCAAAATCGTTCGCTGGAAGACCTCTATCAGGACTTTATGGAAAGTACTGCTCACATGGGGATTTCCCTCGAAAAATGGGATTCGGATTATATCAGAAATGTGCTGTCGCTGATTCGTGAACGGGCTAATTTTCCTTTGGATTTATGGACCATGGGCCGTTTCTTTTTCGAAACTCCCGAATCCTATGACGAAAAAGCAGCAAGAAAACAATGGAAGCCGCAAACCGGGGAGATCCTCATCGAATTGATTCCGACTCTGGAAGGAGCAGGCAATTTTAATGATGCTGACGAATTGGAAGTCGCGGTTAAAAAGTGGATTGGTGATGCCGGCTATGGTTTTGGACAGGTAATGCCCCCGTTGCGCTTAGCCTTAGTAGGCGAAATGAAAGGGCCGCACATTTCCAGCATCATGGCATTGGTAGGCAAAGAGGAGAGTATCTCCAGAATCAGAAAGGCGATCGAAACGCTGGGGTAATGTGATGCCTTATATCCTTTAAAACCTACCCGGATTGTAACAAATCTGGCTTTTTTAACACCTATAGAGTACTGTCTTTGAATATTCACTAATTAAATTTTAAACTGCTATGGAGTTATTTTATACAATACCCCTTTATTTTATAGGGTTTCTGATCTTATTGGCTTGTTTTTTTATTGTCAAGCAGCAAACCGCTGTTGTCATAGAGCGATTTGGGCGTTTTCAGAGCGTCAGGAATTCCGGTCTTCAAATGAAAATTCCTCTGGTGGATCGTATCGCTGGCCGATTAAGCCTGAAAATTCAGCAATTGGATGTCATCGTAGAAACCAAAACGCTGGATGATGTTTTTGTAAAACTGAAAGTATCCGTGCAATATGTCGTGATACGGGATAAGGTATACGAAGCTTTCTATAAACTGGAATATCCACACGATCAGATTACCTCCTATGTTTTTGATGTGGTCCGTGCCGAAGTGCCGAAAATGAAACTGGATGATGTCTTTGTAAAAAAAGACGATATCGCCATTGCGGTTAAAACCGAATTGCAGGACGCTATGCTGGACTACGGTTATGATATCATCAAGACCCTGGTCACTGATATCGACCCGGATGCTCAGGTAAAAGAGGCTATGAACCGCATCAACGCCTCCGAGCGAGAAAAAATTGCGGCTCAGTTTGAGGGCGATGCTGCCCGTATTGTTATCGTTGAAAAAGCGAAAGCCGAGGCTGAGAGTAAACGATTGCAAGGGCAGGGGATTGCTGACCAGCGTCGGGAAATTGCCCGCGGATTGGAGGAATCCGTTGAGGTACTGAATAAAGTAGGCATCAACTCACAGGAAGCTTCTGCTCTTATTGTAGTCACCCAGCACTACGATACACTGCAGTCTATCGGAGAGGAAACAAACACCAATCTTATCCTGCTTCCCAATTCACCTCAGGCTGGAAGCGACATGCTGAACAATATGGTTGCTTCCTTTACGGCAAGCAATCAGATCGGAGAGGCCATGAAGAGTCAGAAAATCAAAAAGAAAAAAGAGGAGTAGCCTCGTTTAAGCATATTAAAGCCCCCGCATCCAATAGGTTTTATGGGTTTATACTTTTTGGTATTTTAATGCCTGAGCTACTTTTGATCAATTTTAGCCCAGGTGTCCCTAAGTGTAACCGTACGGTTAAAAATCAGTTTCTCTTCTGAGCTATCCTGGTCTACATTAAAATATCCCAGTCTTTGAAACTGAAACCGGTCACCGGGTTTAGCCTTCGCCAAGCTCGGTTCCAAATAACCTGTGACCACTTTTAGGGATTCAGGATTTACAAAATCCATAAACTCACGGTCCTTGTGGCTGTCTGGCGTAGCATCAGAAAAAAGCCGGTCGTACAGCCTCACTTCTGCCGGCACAGCATGAGGTATAGAAACCCAATGCAGGGTGCCTTTCACCTTTCTGAGGCTCTCTTCAGTACCACTGCCGCTTTTACTTTTTGGATCATAGGTACATTGAATCTCAACAATATTTCCCGATTCGTCTTTTGTACAGGACTCTGCCCTAATGATATATGCATTTTTGAGTCGGACTTCCCCGCCCAGTTTCAATCTGAAAAACTTACGATTTGCTTGCTCGCGGAAATCTTCCCGTTCTATATACAATTCCCGGCTAAATGGGATTTCCCTTGTTCCTGCAGATTCATCTTCCGGATTATTTTCTGCCTGAAGCCATTCTTCAGCATCCTCAGGGTAGTTCGTAATAACCAGCTTAACAGGGTTAAGGACAGCCATTACTCTGGAATCGATCTTATTCAGATGGTCCCGTATATGAAATTCCAACAGGGACACGTCCACAACGTTTTCCCTTTTGGCAATCCCTACGGTATCGGCAAAATTTTGGATTGATTCCGGGGTGTATCCCCTTCTTCGCAGCCCTGAGATCGTCGGCATCCGGGGATCATCCCAGCCATTTACAATCCCATTTTCTACCAATTGCAGTAATTTTCGCTTACTCACAACGGTATGACTCAGGTTACGCCTAGCGAATTCACGCTGTTTCGGACGTACTTTTTCAGAATCTACAATCTGGTCCAGAAACCAGTCATACAACGGCCTGTGCGGCTTGAATTCCAGTGTGCAAAGCGAATGAGAAACCTGTTCAATATAGTCGCTTTCCCCATGGGTCCAGTCGTACATCGGATAAATACACCAATCGGTATCCGTCCGGTGGTGTGCCTTGTGAAGCACCCGGTACATAATAGGGTCGCGCATTAGCATATTGGGTGAGGCCATGTCTATTTTGGCCCTTAGCACGTGGGTTCCCTCTTCAAAATCTCCATTTTTCATCCCCTCAAACAAGCTCAGGTTCTCTTCAACGGATCGATTGCGATAGGGGCTATTCACCCCTGCCTCGGTAGGCGTTCCCTTTTGAGAAGCCATTTCTTCCGAAGTCTGACTGTCTACATAGGCTTTTCCTTCCCTAATTAAAAGTACTGCCCAATCGTAGAGTTCCTGAAAATAATCCGAAGCATAGCATTCCGTATCCCATTGATAACCAAGCCATTTCACATCTTCTTTAATGGCATCTACATACTCCTGTTCTTCTTTGGTGGGATTGGTATCGTCAAAACGCAGGTTGACTGGTGCATCGTACTGCAGGCCAAGGCCAAAATTGAGGCAAATACTACTGGCGTGACCTATATGCAGGTAGCCATTGGGCTCCGGTGGAAAACGAAAACGCAGCTGCCTTTTCGGGAAGCCATTTTTTAAATCTTCCTCAATGATATGTTCTATAAAATTCAGCGATTTAGCGGAGGCGCTCATACTGCAAAAATTGAAGGACAAATGTAGGAAAAATGCAGGATTGACGGTATAGAAATTCCCCACACCATACAATAAATGCATTTCACAACATATTTAAATGGCCCTACAACAATAAATTCTGGGGGCGAAGAGAATAGTTCATATTTGTTTTTGAATAGTATGTTCGACCCCCAAGAGTAAATGACGAGAAATTATCAACAAGAAGATTTAATGGACGCTTTACGGTTTTTTCCGAGCATACGCTATTGAACGGCAAAACTGTAGTTCCCCAAAACTACGACCTATGAAACCACAATTACACAAAATTTTGCGAAGTATTCTTTTGGCCTTTACCATGTTGGCTTTTTCAGCCGTACAGGGCCAGGTACTTAATGCCCCCGAAGCGGCTCCCAATCAAACGCCACCTGCCGGTAGTTCGGCATGGTCTCAGGCCTGTGCTTCCGCTTCTTTCAATGATTACTGGGTTAATTTCACCTGGAGTCCCCCTCTGGTAAACAGTGATAACGAGT
>CAJHYA010000169.1_pt1 | contig 18286 bp, 19 predicted proteins | sample 9198611 | NCBI WGS metagenome assembly CAJHYA01 (sample SAMEA7708353, study PRJEB35096) | sediment metagenome | biome: marine neritic benthic zone biome [ENVO:01000025]; feature: sediment [ENVO:00002007]; material: shallow marine sediment [ENVO:03000034] sea grass bed [ENVO_01000059] ... | reverse complement strand
CCGCAGAAGTTGTGCGCTATCCTTCATTTGATGGACTGGAGATCCCTGCCATATATTACAAACCTCACCAGGCTTCGGAAGACAACAAAGTTCCGGCTCTGGTTTGGGTACACGGTGGTCCCGGGGGACAAAGCCGGCAGGGTTTCAGCTCCCTGATACAATACCTGGTGAACCATGGCTATGCCATACTGGCGGTGAACAACCGCGGAAGTAGTGGCTATGGGAAAACCTTTTATCAGATGGACGACCTCAACCATGGGGACAAGGATCTAAAGGACTGTGTGGAAGGCAAGAACTGGCTGGCCCAGCAAGCAGAGATCGATCCGGAAAAAATCGGGATTATCGGGGGCTCTTACGGTGGCTATATGACCATGGCCGCACTTACCTATACCCCGGAAGAATTTGCCGTTGGGGTGAACCTGTTTGGGGTCACCAACTGGATACGTACCCTTAAAAGCATTCCGCCATGGTGGGCTTCCTTCAAAGATGCACTTTACAAAGAACTGGGAGATCCGTACAGCGCTGATTCCGTACGTTTAAGAGCCATATCCCCGCTCTTCCATACTGATAAGGTAACTAAGCCTTTAATTGTTTTACAGGGGGCTACAGACCCACGTGTACTGCAGGTGGAGTCTGATGAGATTGTGGCTGGTGTGCGTGCCAATGGGGTACCGGTGGAATATGTCTTGTTTGAAGATGAAGGACACGGCTTTGTGAAAAAGGAAAATCAGATAGAAGCGTATAGCAAGGTTTTGGAGTTCCTGGAAGTCTATTTAAAAAAGGACCCGGGTGAACCCATTGAGGACGGACAGTCCATGGAACTGGAAACGAGTTCCTGATAAGATTTCATGCAAATAAGCAAGGGCCCCTAGCCAGGGGCCTTGTTTTTTAGTTTGATTATATTGTCTGGCGAAAATATATTTAGGGTATGAAGAAAATTTGGATTTTACTATTACTGCTGGCAGCAACAGGTATAAAGGCTCAGGAAACCGGTGAAGATACCTGGGGGGCCTGGTACATGTATTTCGGCATGAACCGGGTATCCGAAAAGTGGAGTATACACACAGAGGCGCAGTTCCGGTATTACGAAACCACCGGGAATTTCAATCAAATGTTATTGCGTACGGGAGCCAATTATCATATCAATAAAGACGCCATTGTAACCCTGGGCTATGCTTATATTGATACCGATCCCACTTTCTCGGATATCAATGCCATCAATAATGAAATTCTGGAACACCGGATCTTTCAGCAGGCCCTGCTCTATAACAAGGTCTGGGAATTCAAGATTGAGCACCGCTACCGCCTGGAGCAACGCTTCCTGGATTTTGGGGCGATACGGGGGACTGAAACCCAGCACCGTGCCCGATATCGCTTACAGGTGACCCTTCCCCTGACCGATACTTTTTTCCTGAATTTTTACGACGAGGTCTTCCTGAACCTGCAGGACGAGATCTTTGGGCAAAACCGCCTGTACGGGGCTTTGGGGGTGCGCGTTACGGAAAATGCCAGCGTGCAACTGGGGTACCTTAAAAACCATTTTAACAATATAAACTTCGATCGCTTGCAGTTTGCGGTCTTCTATAATCCTGATTTGAGGGGGATGTTTAAGAAGAAACCCAAGGATTAGTTTTCTTGTGGTTTTATTATTTAACATGGGTTCCCAGGATGTCAGGTATTTTACTTGAATACGACCATTGCCTAAAATTCGAGAACCATGAAACCACAAAAGGTCTATTTTCAAAATACAGAAGGGCAGCAACTGGTAGGCCGGCTGGAACTGCCGGCAGACCAGCACCCCCATAACTTTGCGCTATTTGCCCATTGCTTTACCTGCAATAAGAATTTATCGGCTGTGCGAAATATCAGCAGGGCCCTTACCAAAAAAGGATTTGGAGTCTTGCGTTTCGACTTTACAGGCCTGGGTGAAAGTGAAGGCGACTTTGCGGACACCAATTTCTCAGGAAACGTGGAAGACCTGATAGCGGCAGCTACCTATTTGAAAGCACATTATAAAACTCCTTCCTTACTTGTGGGGCATTCCCTGGGAGGGGCTGCGGTTATCTTTGCCGCAGCACAAATCACTTCTGTGCAGGCCGTAGCCACTATAGGTGCCCCTTCCAATCCTCTACATGTTGCCCATTTGTTGCAAGACAATCTGGAGGAAATTGAGGTTCAGGGCAAAGCTACCGTACAGCTTGGCGGTCGGCCTTTTACCATTAAGAAACAATTCCTCAATGATCTTGAGGCCCATACCCTGCCTGATGTAGCTAGAAAATTAGGAAAAGCATTGCTTATTCTGCATTCCCCTCAGGATGGTACCGTGGAAATAAAAAATGCCGAAGAGCTCTACCATGCGGCACGCCACCCAAAAAGTTTTATAACCCTGGATGGGGCAGACCACCTGCTCTCCGATTCCCGGGATTCCCATTATGCCGGAGGTGTTATTGCGGCATGGGCCAGCAGGTATGTAGACCGGCCAGAAACGGCGGAGTTGAAGAGTACACACCAGGTGGTAGCCAGCCTTGATGGAGAAGCTGGTTTTACAACAGATATGAAGATTGGGAGCCATTATTTCACGGCAGATGAACCTGTGGATTTTGGGGGGAATGATTTTGGTCCCTCACCTTACGAATTTGTGTCGGCGGGATTGTCGGCCTGCACGGTTATGACGCTGCAGATGTATGCCAAACGAAAGGGGTGGGACCTGCAAAATGTGGAGGTGCATATGTCCTACAGCAAGACCCATGCAGAAGATTGTGTGCAATGTGAATCCGACAGTGCAAAAATCGATACTTTTCACCGGGCACTTAAGTTCACAGGAGCGCTTGATGAAAAACAAACCCGACGGCTGCTGGAAATAGCAGACCGTTGCCCGGTGCATCGCACCCTGCACAGCGAAACCCAGGTGATAACCAAACTCCTGACCTGATGGAAAGTCCGGTATTTGAAGTAAGGCTGGGGAGTATCCACAGTCTCCCCCTACCCGAAGAGATAGTAAAAACCTTTTTGGAAAAAGGGCATCGCCGGGTGCGGGTGGTAGCCTACCACGAGGGGAATTCCATCAGCTTTCACGGGGCCCTGCAACGTCGTGGAGAAGGGTACTTCTTAATGTTTGGCAAACAAAACCAGAAAGCCCTGGGTGTCTTTCCAAACGACTACTTTCAGTTGCAGTTCTTTGAAGACAGATCGAAATACGGGGTGGATATGCCGGAGGAACTTGAAGCTGTACTGGGGAGCGATCCGGAAGCAGAAGAGCTATTTGAGGGTCTTACAGTCGGTAAGAAAAGAGGACTCATTTATGCCATCCTGCGTTATAAATCGGCCCAGACCCGTATCGACAAATCCCTGATCATGTGCGAGAACCTCAAACGCGGGATTCGAGATCCCAGCGCCTTGTTCCGTTCATTTTAAGATAATGGTTGACAACCCTCAGCTAATTTCCTATCTTTCGTGAGTAACTAAAATAAAAAACATGAAGAAGATAAATATCCTTTTATTGGGAATAGCATGTATCGCATTTTACAATTGCAAAGACGTCAAAAAAGGCGCACAGGATGCAGCAGAAGAGGCCCAGGAAATAGTAGAAGAAGTGGAGGAAACCGTTGAAGTCAAAACGATCACCTTTACTATGGAACCGAAAAGCGACAGTAATGTTACCGGTACCGTAACCTTTACTGAGGAAGACGGAATGGTGAAAATGGTTGCTGTTTTAAGCGGACTCTCCGAAGGGGAGCACGCCATCCACATACACGAAACAGCAGATTGTACTTCAGACGATGGTAAATCCTCTGGCGGCCACTGGAATCCTACCCGCGAACCTCACGGTGCCTGGGGAGCCCAGGAAGGTTACCACAGGGGAGATATTGGTAATTTCACTGCAGATGCCGAAGGTAATGCCACAGTTGAATTTTCTACAGACCTGTGGTGCCTAGGCTGCGAGGACGAGACTAAAAACCTTATGGGGAAAGCGGTAATTGTGCACCAGGGTAAAGATGATTTTCTTTCTCAGCCCAGTGGGGCAGCAGGAGCCCGGGTGAGCTGTACCGGTATTATTGAATAAAAGAAGACAGCAAACAAAAAACAAAAGGCCGCTATTCGCGGCCTTTATTTTTTGGCATTTTCAAACAATTCATATACTACTCCAAAAAATGGAGTGCATTCATATAGGGCACTAAATAAGATGCGTAATTATTCTCCTCCTACCTTATCGTATTTTTTCAGAGAATAATGGGCTTTCACAATCTTGTAAACCAAGAAAGACATGATCGCCAGCCAAACAAAAAATATTAGGTATTCCATAATAGTCAGATTTGGGTTAGCTATTATTTTGAGTTGAGTCAGTCGTTTAACAACTAATTTGCTTGGGACAAAAAAGGGTAAACTACTGTAGTTCAACGTTAAAAATATACCATTCGTCTGTATATTCCTATAGAAATGTTAAAATTTCGATGAACGGTATACAACTTAACCCGGAATTAATACAAAGAGGATGATTTGCGAATCTTGAAGTATTATATTTAACTTACCAATTCCTTACCCGGAAAAAGGCGATTTCAGTTCCCTTTCAGGCTGTAGGCAGAGACTGTAAATCCCATCGGAAGGGACCAAAAAAAAGCACTGTATGAACCCATCGGCATCCGGATGGATTGAAAAGTTTGGACACGAGGTCAGCAAGCAAGTCGACAGCTATCAGGACTTTCGTGATTTATACGGGGGAATGAAGAAGACCGGGTTTGTCTATGGCCTGAATGTAAAGGTTCCCCGATTTATTGAGCCGGCCCATACCCTGTCCGAAGATGAAAAGGCGAAGATAAACCTGATCACTTCCCTTTATTTCACCTATAAGAGCGAAACCGGGCAAACCGATTACAAGAGCTTTCTGGATAGTATTTTCCAATTTTATACCCAACTGGGGATTTTTAGTATGTCCTTTCTGAACAAACTGTTCACGGGCAGAAAGACCACTTCCCAATTGGAGAAACTGATGGATTCCCGGGTTTACCTGGAAGACAATGTGATCTCTAAGACGTTTAACAGTGTTATTACCAATTCCCTGCTCTTTATTGATGTGCTTACCTACAAGGAGTACCTGAACGGTAGGGAAAAGATCCGGAAACATGCCAGAAACCTGGAGCATATTGTCATCAACCTGATCTTCCATGCCCTTAGTTCCAAAGAACGCAACAAGAAGGATGACCGATTGGCACAGCTTTTTGAATCCTCACTGACATTTATCGACAGTGATAAAGAGAAATTCGACGGCAGGTACCGTGAAAAATTAGCCAAATATGCCACGAAATGGGAAAACCGCTATTTTTTGGATGTGGCCTGCATTACGGTTTGGGAAGACAAGGTATTGGAACTGCATGAATCAGAATTCATTTTTGGGATTGGAAACGATCTTGGTTTCGATCATAAACAAATCTCGAGAAGCCTGGAGGAAGTCACCTCATTTTTTGGAAAAAATGCGCCCATTATTTCCTTTTTGAAATCGAATAACCTGGCCGTTCAATTCTACGACAGCATGTCTAAAGTGGTCAATAAACTCATCATGAGGAATAGTAAACGACTGCAAAAAGAACTTGTGGACAGCAAAGAACTGGTCTCCTTACTTTCCAAATCCACCGTAAAAGACCTGACTCCAATTGAAAAGAAAAAGGTACAAAACCAGCTGATCGATATCTTCAAAAGTATCCCTTCCCTGGCCATATTTATGCTTCCAGGGGGAGCCGTTTTATTGCCAATTTTTATCAAACTAATCCCTAAATTGCTGCCATCTGCTTTTGATGACAATCGGGTCGAAAAACCCTCCTGATTTCGGCAAAAAACCAGGTATAAGAAAAATCTATGGTGGGGGTTAAAAACCTGTATTTCAGGTTAAAATATAAGATTACTCTAACCATAACTTGAAATCACGTACCCGTTCCCTGCTAACGATGATTTCCTGCTCATTATAGCGTTTTAGCTTCACTTTCAGGCGCGAATTTGAGTAAGCAACAATGTCCTGAATGTGCCGGATATTCACATAGAATTTCCGGCTCACCCGGAAGAAGTTTTCGGGAGCCAGCTCCTCCTCCAATTGTTCCAGGGTAGTATCAAGTAAATAATTCCGACCGTCATGGGTTGCTGCATAAGTTCCCTTGTTCTCACTGTAGAAACATTCAATGTCTTCTGCATTGATAATTTTGATATGCTGCCCTACTTTGGCCGTGAATCGTTTTTTGTAATCCCGCTCAAGGGGATTGGTCAATAATTTTTTGATGTCCTCAAAATCCAGGTTTATGGTCTTGTCCTGATTGTTGAGATTCTGATATTGTTTCATGGCAGCAGCCAGTTCCTCATCGTCAATGGGTTTGAGCAGATAATCAATACTGTTCAATTTGAAAGCCTGCAAGGCATATTCATCATAGGCCGTGGTAAAAATAATTGCACTATCTACCTCAACCACATCAAAGATCTCGAAAGAAAGTCCGTCCGAGAGCTGTATGTCGAGAAAAATGAGGTCAGGTGCCTTATGGTTTTGGAACCAGGCGATGGATTCCTCAACGGAATGTAACAAGGTGGATACTTCAATGCCAAGTTCAGATAACAATCGTGCCAGGCGCCTTGCAGCAGGTTTTTCGTCTTCTATGATTATGACTTGCATCGAAATGATTGGTCTTAAGCTGTTGGTTTAAAAATAAGGTATCCTGGCAAATAATTATGGTTAACCCTACTCTTCGTTCAGGTATTTATGCAACTGTCGCTCCTCCCAGTCCTCAATAAAAGGAAATCGAAATTTAAACACTACCAGGGCATGGATCAAAAGAATGACAACCCAGATTCCCAGATTTATCCATATGTTGAGGTCTATCCAGTACAAGAATTCTTCATCTACAGCTCCTTCACCAATGCGGATTATCGGTCCCGCCTGGAATATATAAAGTACAGCCAGGATAATAGACACAGTGATAAAGACCCGGAGGTGCCTAAAAAACCCCTTAATCGCTTTAACTCTTTTTTTCGCTTTCTCCAATTTTTCTTTATACGCTTGATCGGTTTCCATTTATTTATATTTATCTGCTTCTTGTTTGTCTTTTTCGATGTATTTCTGAATCATCTTTTCCTCCCACTTTTTGCTGAAGAGTGGGTTCTTCTGAAAGGCATACATGGCATGGAAAGCAAGGCCAATCCCCCAGAACAAGGGGGTTACAAAACCAGAGAAGTCCCAAAAGGAATCGCCTTCACCCAGGTTGCTCACACCAATATTGATCAGGATGAAGGTGTTGATTACAACATAAACAGTGAGGTGTATATAAAACCCCTTGATCTCGTCCACCCTTTTCTTGGCGCGTTTCAGTTTTTCGTCCTGGTCGTTATCCTGAATAGTTTTCATAGTCTTGTTTCTATTCCCAACGTCGGGTAATGTCATCGTCTTCTTTCATAAATTCCTTGATCTTTCTTTCCTCCCAGTCCTTACCGAAGAACGGATTGAGGTTAAAGGTACGTATGGCGTGAAAAAATAGTCCGATTCCCCATCCAAATGCTGCCCATAAGAACCACATATACCTCCAGCCGTCTATCCAGTAATTCAAGACGGCCAGGCCGCTAATTACGATTACATATGAGGTAAGGTTGCCGTAGAACTTCTTCAGTTGTTCCACACGCTCCTTAGCGCGTATATATTTGTTTTCTTTGTTAAAGTCTTCCATGATGCTAATATTAGTGGTTATGTTTTTTTACTGTTAAAATTGGTTATCCGACATATATTCCCTGATCTTTCGCTCTTCCCAATTCTTCCCTAATATGGGGCTGTATCCAAAAGCACATAATCCGTTCAGGATCACGCCAAGTCCCCAGCCTACTGCGGGAAAAATGACCCAGGGAAAATCTGTAGTCCTGTAGTTGAACCAGGCGAGCACTGGGATTACAATAAGGTATGCCGTCAGGTTGCCATAAAATCCTCTGATCTCCTCCACCTTCTTTTTAGCCCGGAGGTATTTGTCTGCTTTATTGATTTTTTCCATGATTTAATTTTTAATTACAGATCAAATTTCGGAATTGATGAAGCCTTCTCTAAATCTTACTTCCCGAATTGTCGTTTTCGCTTACCGAATTGTAGCTTCCTAAATAGGTGCTGTTTAAAAGTCGTCCCGCTCCATAAGTTCCTGCAACTTCTTCTCCTCCCAGCGCTTGCCCCACAGCGGATTGTACCCAAAAGCCTCCATACCGTGCACTACTACGCCAAATCCCCAACCCACAGCAGGAAAGAGTACCCAGGGCCAACCTGTAGTTACATAATTCAGGATACCGAGCGCAGGTATGACCAGGCAATAGGCAATAAGGTTGCCGTAAAAGCCTTTTATGGCTTCCACGCGTTCCTTGGCCTTCTCGTAGCGTTTATCCTCAATGTAGGCTTTCTGAGAAAAGGCAGCCGATTTCTGCCGGGTAAGCATGGGTATTTTGACCTGAAAAGTATCTGGTTTTTTCAGGACTTCTACCTCCCGGTCTGTCAATATCTGATATCGCTGCTGGATATTGCGCAGGCCAACCCCGCTACTTTTCTTTACCACCTGTTTTTCCTGCAGGTTATTGCTGATCACCAGATTGCCGTTTTCCTCATATACCTTTATTCTCAATGGCTTGCTAGCGGTAACAACGTTGTGTTTTACCGCATTTTCCAGCAGCAGTTGGAGCGAGAGGGGAACAATCTTGGCATCCGGATTAGATGCCTGATCGGGGATCTCGAATATGATACTGTCCTCAAAACGCATTTTAAGGAGTCGCACGTAGGTACGTGCAAACTGCAGTTCTTCGTCAATCGTGACCAGGTCTTTGTTCTTTTGTTCCAGGACATAGCGGTATACCTTGGAAAGGGAGGTCGTAAAGCGCTGGGCCTGGTCTGGGTCTTCTTCGATCAGACTGGTCAGTACATTAAGGCTATTGAATAAAAAATGCGGGTCTAACTGGTTTTTCAGGGCATCAAATCGGGCAGAAGCGGAACCAGCGATGATCTTCTGTTCCTTTACCCGTTTATCCTGCCAGGCCTTATAGAAGTACAGCGCATGAAAAAATAAAGTGGCTACAAGGGTGATAAGCAAGGCGATATAGTAAGATACCACGCGTTCCCCGGCTATAAATTCCGTCCAGGTTTCGCCCCGTACATACAATTCCAGGAAAATCCGGATGAAAAATATCCCGATCATGGTGAACACAATGCCTCCCAATGCCCCGATAAGCAAACGATACCGGCTGTATTTCCTCCACTTGACCTTGTTGTTCAAATAATCGAACCAACTCACGTTTATAAAAGTGAGCACGATGGAATACAGCATGTAACTTCCTACATCCTCGAGTATCTCATTGGTGTTAGACAGGTCCTGACTACCCGCCAGTAACTGTATCCCAATGAAAATAAAGGATAGTACAAAGCCCACCAGGAATCCAACCAACAGTATTCTTATGATTTTCCTATACATGTCGTTAGTATATTAGGCCACTTACACTGCATTAAAACCTGCATCAGGGAATTCGGCCGAAATCCTCCGGATTTAAAATTAGTAAAAACTTTACGGGATACCCCACTTACCCCTGCACCTGTTTAATCAACCAGGATATATAGCTGTAAAACAGCACGATTATTATAATCATCAGTGCCATAACTTACTTTTTGTACAAAATTAATGAGTTACCCGCCCTATTCACAATAAGTGATACCCAACTGTCATTTACAAGTACTGAATTGTAAATCTATAGTCTTGTCGCCCTGTCGCTGATCCGTAAGCACCTATTTTAGCTATCTTTACCCGTAGCATGTATATCCCTTTACAATACCGGAACGAGGACCTTGAGGAAGTTGCTGAGTTTCTTAGGAACAATGCCTTTGCGATCCTGGTTAGCCAGGTGGATGGCAAGCCCTGGGCTACACATATTCCGCTGGAACTGGAAACAGATAATTCAGGAAAGCAGGTACTTACCGGACATATAGCGAAAGCCAATCCGCAATGGCGGCATTTTGTCACCAATGAACCTGTCCTGGCCATCTTTAACGGGCCACACGCCTATATCTCTTCCTCCTGGTATCAGGAAGAAGAGGTCCCTACCTGGAATTATATCGCGGTGCATGTATACGGGAACCTGCGCATATTATCGGAAGAAGAAGTGATGGCTTCTCTGCACAGGCTGGTCGACAAGTATGAAAAGCACTCGGAACATCCCATATCGCTCCATAAACTATCCCCAAAAACCCTAAGACAGGTAAAGGGGGTCGTCGGCTTTCAAATTGCCGTTGACCAGATTCAGGCAGCCTATAAATTGTCTCAGGGAAGGGAAAATGACCATGCTCGTATCATTGAAGAATTACGGGAGCGAAACGCCCAGGGCGATGGTGAAATTGCGGCAAAATTAAAACAGCAGGAAAAACAAAAGTAAGCTTGCCCTTATACCTGTCCTTACAACATATGCAGACGTGCAATCAGCTGTTCTTTATAGGACTTACTGATAGGTATTGTTTTGCGGGAGATTTCCAAATGCCCATCCGCCACTACATCCAGTTTAGACAAATTGACCATAAATGAGCGATGCACCCTAACAAATTGTGATGGATCCAGTTCCTGCTCAATGGTTTTGAGGGTACAGACCACCAGGTAATCCCCGGAGGTAGTCGCCAGTCTGCAATAATTTCGATCCGCTTCAATATACAGGATCTCTTCCAGCAATAATTTGATCATTTTTCCCTGATGCCGTATAAATACGCGATCGTTTAAAACGGCTACGTCTCCCGTTTCTGCCCCCTTACCGTTTATTTCAGCTTTGAATTGCTCAACAACCAGGGCTACATTCCGCTGTAAGTTCAGCTTATTAAAGGGTTTTGCAATGAAAGCTTTGGGACAGGTATTCTTGGCCCGGTTAAAGGTAGCTTCGTCATTGTTGGCGGTCAGGTAGATAACGGGTATATGCTGAAATTTGTGAATTTCCTGTATCGTTTCTATGCCATCCAGTGTTCCTTTGAGATTAACATCCATCAGTATAAGATCCGGAGGGTTCAGCTTTGAATGAACCACGGCTTCCTCACCCCTGGATTCTATGCCGGTTATTTCATAACCAAGCTGATTCAACTGCAGGGACAGGTTAGCAGCGATAATCATATCGTCCTCAACAATAAGTATGCGCGTTTTTTTCTTCATATCAGGCCGCCTGGTTAACTGAAAATTCAAAACTTACCTGAGTCCCCTGCTCAACTGAAAGGTTCATCTTTCCGTCCAATTGTGCGGTGAGCAGGCTGATCAACTGGGTGCCAAAACCAGTACCTCTCATATTGGTGATATCCTTGCCAATACCATCATCTGAAACACGAAGATATAGCTGATTCCCTGTCCTGGTAAGGCTTACCTGTACCAATCCTTCTCCCCTGTCCGGATAAGCATACTTCAAGGCATTGGTAATAAGTTCATTTACAATAAGTCCGATGGGGACTGCATGATCCACATCGAGTTCCAGCGGAGCCATATCACATCGGAGCTCCACCTTGCCTTCCTTTCCGAAGGTGTGAATGATATAGTTTCCCAGGTTTTCAAAGTAGTCTTTCATCTCAATAAAGGAAAGACTTTTCCCCTGGTAGAGTTTCTGGTGAATCATGCTCATACTGTGTACCCGTTGCTCGCTTTTTTGCATGGCATCAGCAATCTTACGATCCTTGATCTGAGCCGATTGCAAGGCCAGGAGGCTGGATACGATCTCCAGGTTGTTTTTCACCCTGTGGTGTATTTCCTTCAGGAGGTATTCCTTTTCCTCGTTTTGTTTCTCCAGGAGTTCTTTTTTCCGGCTATTGCTGCGTAAGGTAGCATAAAGAAGCACCATGGCCACCACAAGCAGCGCAGTAATTATAATAATAAAGGTCTGGGTAGCTCTTTGCCGCTGTATCTTGGATTCCTGCTCTTGAATGGTACTGTCTTTTGCCTCAGAATCAAACTGGGCCTGCAGCTGTGAGATATGCTGGTCTGCCTCCTCCGTGAAAATGACGTTCTTTAGTCTATCGTACTTTTCAAATGCCAGATATGCCTCCCTGTAGTTATGACTTCCGGCATAAGCCTTACCCAGATTATCGTAGACCTGACTAAGAAAATACTCGTCACCAAATTCAGGCGTGGCAATACGAATACTGTTATTAAGACTTTCGACGGCTGAAAGAAATTTTCCCTGCAGGTTCTGAAGCTTACCAAGAGCAAGCCAGGAGCGCATCAGCATAAAGTTATTATCCAGCAGCTCTGCATAATTTATGGCATTTTCGGCTGCCAGACTGCCCGCTTCGTACTGGTTCAAAGCCGAAAACAGCTCCACCATGGAAATATAAACATCCGACAGGTTGTTGTAAAAACCATATCGTTCCCCAATTGCAATAGCATGTTCAAAATGATTCCTCGCTTCCTCAAAGCGGCTAAGCGCCAGGTAGTTGTTACCCACAACGTATAGTGTAAAATCGTAATCCAGACTATTAAGCCCGACTTGTTCAAATAAATCCAGTGATTTTAGGCCGTAATCCAGACCCTTGTCAAATTTTCCCTGCTTCCATAATAGATTGCTCAGATCACTGTAGGCCACCGCCTGTCCGTGGATGTCCTCATTTGACTCCGAAATTTTAAGGGCTTCCAGGGCATAGTCTGCAGCCTTGCCAAGCTCTCCCCTTCGTTCATGAACATACCCCACCTGGGTCAGGAGAAACGGCAAGTCTTCGCGGGTTACCTTCGATCGGGCAGTTTTTAAAACATACAGGGCAGAATCCAGTTTTTCCATACGAAGCAGCACAGCGCCAAGGGTTGCAGTAAAACGTCCTACCCAGATCGTATCCTCAAGTTGTGTTGCCCGGGCAAGTCCCTGAAGGGTAAAGTCCCTGGAACGATTAAGGTTTCGGGTGTGCCAGTAATAGGCGAGATCGTTGAGGATTTCCATTTGGGTTTCTTCAGACTTAACAGTCATGTAACCCGTCACCAAGGTGTCCAGATAGGATGCCCCAAAATTATCTGTTTCCACAAACACTTTGTTATAGGAAGCCTCTGGATTATTATTGATGATCTGAGCATGTAAAGGGGTAATCCCCACAAGGGTGAGGACGGCAATAAGGGCAGTCGCTCGGACACGGTTTGTCATTTCAGGTCGGTTGCCTCATTGAAAATGAGGATTTTAAAGATACATAATTTTTTTTGGCTCAGTTATTCGCTAAAAAAAACAGCCTGTTCGGACAATAATAGGATACATCCGTCCTATACGGTTTCCGAATTTGATTTTATTGGGATTACTTGAAATATCCTGACCCTAGGCACTATGTACTCTTACGATCAATCATATGAAAGCATGGCCCATCTTACTCCTATTTCTCATCAGCACGGGAATATCCTGCAGGCAGGAAACACAGGACGTAAGGACAGCACGGGAAGCCGAGTTATCACAAAAAGTAAGCATCTGGATAGATACCTGTTGGAACCAGCAAAATGTTAAGGTATTGGAAGACATCACCACTTCACAATTCACAAGGTACATGAATGGGGTAAAAGTAGCCCAGGGAGCAACCGAAATGGAAGCGCACCTGCAGGTATTCTTTACTGCATTTCCAGACCTTAAAATCAGTGCAGACAAAATTCATTACAAAGACAGCATGGTTTTCTTCCTCTGGAACGCCAGGGGAACCAACACCGGGGTTTTCGGGGAGGTACAACCCACAGGGAAAAAAGTAAATATCAACGGACTATCACATCTCAGTTTTGATAAAAATGGGAAAATAAGTAAGGAAGTGCTCTACTACAACGAGCTGGAATTACTCCAGCAACTGGGGTATACCCTGATACCCCCTAATTTGGAATAAACAACACTTAATATTAATACTTAATCAAAATCAATTACAATGAGAAAACTAAGAATGAAAACACTAGCCCTAGCACTACTTTTTATGTTACCTGTGCTGCTCTCGGCCCAGGACGACAACAAATCCCAGGCTTACTGGGTCCATGAGGACGTGGTAAAACCCGGAATGGCAGGAGAATACGAAAGTGTATGTCAGGAATTGCTTGGGCATTTGAAAACCCACAACATACAAGGTACGGGTTGGATTACCACCAGCACAGCGGATTCGCGCTACCTTTTTGTTAGTCCTATTAGCGATATGTCTGACGTGGGGAAATCCCCCTTTCCGGAACTGGCTGAAAAAATGGGGGCGGATAACATGGGGGCTCTTTTTGGACGAATGGACAAGTGCTACGATGTTGAACAGGACTATGTGATCCATCTGGATAAGGAACTTTCCTATATGCCAGGTGGCATTACCCAAACCCCTGAAGGTCAGAACTACCGTAAATTCCATTACCTCTATCTCACTCCGGGAAACCGAGCTGTGGTTAAAGAAAAAATGAAGGCCATAAAAGACCTGTTTGCCGCTAAAGGATCTAAAATGGACTACAGGGTATACAAGAGCGGATTCGGGACCCGTGGGGAATTCTACATGGTAGCCATTGCTGCCAAAGACCCGGTTGATTATGCCCAAAGAGGTGCCGCAAATCAGGAACTCCTCGGAGAAGACGGTAAGAAAGCCATGAGTGAATTGTGGGAGAACCTGCTCAAGTACGAAGAGTTTGTAGGGCAAATGCGTCCGGATATGGCATATTCCCCAGCTAACTAAACCAACACAGCCCGGAGTGTCCTTATGCGCTCCGGGTTTTTAACTAACACATTTAAAATCAAAATTCCAATGAAAAATCTATTATTTATCGCCGTCTGCGCGGCCCTGCTTATCGGGTGTCAGTCCCAGGGGGAAGAACGTTACAGCACAACCGGACCGGAAATAGACATGGTGAAAGCCCTATTGGCAGACTATGAACAGGGCAATTGGGAGGCGTGGAATGAGGCATACGCTGACACCGCAAAAATCTATTACAACAATTGGGATAATGCACTCACTGCCAAAGAAGCAGGGGAAGGCCATCAACAAAGTATTTCCCAGGTAAGTACTTATGAATTTAACAAAGAACCTGTTTTCTATGAAAAGACCATCGATGACAACGGAAAGACCTGGGTCAACTTTTGGGGGGTTTGGGAAGCAACACTCAAGGGCAGTGACCAGCTAGTAAAGGTCCCGGTACACCTTTCCATAAACGTAGAAGATGGAAAAGTGGTAGAGGAATATGGATTCTGGGATAATTCCACATTCGTGAACGCAGTTGCTGAAATGCAAGCCATGCAGAATGCTCCTGAAGCTGAAAAGGCTATTATGACCAACCAGTCCAAAATAGCAGAAGCCTGGAGCAATTATGACAAAGCCCTCTTTGCATCGCTTTCGTCACCGAATGTAATCCGTAACGCCAACGGGGTACGCCTGGCCAGTAATCAGGAGGAATATGCAGGCTTTATGGATGTATTCCACACGGCTTTCCCCGATTTTAATGTGACCATCGATAATTATGTCATAAAAGACGGGAAATCCTATATCAACTGGACCTGTACCGGCACCAATACTGGGGAGTTTATGGGCAACGCCCCTACCGGGAAGAAAATAGTAACCCATGGGGTGAGCATCTGGACTTTTGATGCTGATGGCATGGTTGTGCAGGAAGATGCTTACTACGACAATATGGAACTCTACAACCAACTCGGGTATACGGTTAGTCCGCCCGCAGGCGAATAGGTATTAGCCAATCCAAAAAAGATATTCATGGAACCAACCCTGGAAAAAAACATACCAACCCAAAAACAGGCCGACCCATCCCATATCATCCAGACCGGGATGGGTTTTTGGGCCTCAAAGACATTATTGACAGCGGTGAAAATGGGCCTTTTCACCAGGCTGGGTAAAGGCCCGCTGCCCGCTGCTCGTATTGGCGAAAAACTCGGAATCCACAAACGCAGCCTGTACGACTTCCTGGATGCCCTTGTGGCGCTGGGATTTCTGAACAGAAGGGGCTTTTTGGAAACGGCGATATACAGCAATACCAAGGAAACGGATCTTTTCCTGAATAAAAGGAAAGCCAGTTATATAGGGGGGATCCTGGAAATGTCCAATAACCGCCTCTATCCTTTCTGGAACGATCTCGAAAATGCATTGCGGACCGGTCAGCCCCAAAACGAAGTAAAAGGGGGAAATAAGCCGTTCTTCCAGGAGTTGTATGCTGATGAAGCGCGGCTAAGGGAATTTGTCAGCGCCATGGGAGGATTCCAGATGCATAACTTCATGGCCTTTTCCCGTCAATTCGACTTTTCCTCGTATCACACCTTATGTGATATAGGAGGGGCCGGGGGGAACCTTGCCACACAGGTTGCCGCCAAACATCCGCATATGCATTGTATAACCTTTGACCTCCCCCCAGTATCTGTAATTGCACAGGAGAATATAGACCGGCTCGATTTTAATCCCAGTGTAAAAGTGATCGCCGGGGATATTTTTAAAGATCCCTTCCCGGTAGCCGATGTCATTACCATGGGGAATATCCTGCACGACTGGGGACTGGAAGACAAGAAATTTTTAATCTCCAAGGCTTATGAGGTGCTGCCTGAAGGCGGATCTCTAGTGGTCATAGAGAATATTATTGATGACCTCCGGCGCCAAAATGCATTTGGGCTTCTGGTTTCCCTTAATATGCTGATCGAAACCTATGAAGGCTTTGATTACACGGCAGCTGACTTTACCAGGTGGGTAAAAGAAGCAGGGTTCAGGGAAAGCTACAAAATGCGCTTAAACGGACCTACCAGTGCGGTAGTGGCGATAAAATAAATTTGAAACAACTAAAACCAATTAAGATGAAAAAATTACTCTATTGCTTACTCCTAATCCCTGCGCTGTTGCTTGCACAGGAAAATCAGGGCTATGCCGTAATTGAAAATGTGATGCTCACCGTGAATCCGGCACATATTGCCAAGTTTGAATCCGGTATGGCAGCTCATAACAAAAAATTCCATGCTGACGACACCTACGGGGCCCGGGTTTACTGGATCTCCAATGGGGTCAATTCCGGCAAATATATGTGGAATATGGGACCAATTCCATGGGCAGCATTTGACAATCGGCCCGCTCAGGACGGCCATGATGAAGACTGGAACAAGAACGTATTGCCCTATGTAGAAGCAGAAAGCGAAGTGAATTACTGGCGCTTCCACGCGGATCGTTCCAATTTCTCCCGTGATTTTGATCTGAAAAACCTGATGGTTTATATTGTAGACATTAAAAGGTTCAAAAACATGGAGTTCTTCAATGCCGTTGAAAAAGTACAGAAGGTCTATGCCGAGAAGCGTTCAGACGATATTTATGGCGTCTATACCAATGAAATGGCAAATATGCAGGGGAACGACTTCGCCTGGGTAGATTTCTTTGATAGCTCCGCCTGGATGGGGCAAACGGATACCTTTTATCAGGAATTCGAAGCGGTACACGGTGAAGGCAGTATGGCCGATTTTATGAAGGCCATAGAAGGTAGTACAGCTGGGGAAAGGCATGAACTCTGGGTATATCGTGCTGATCTCAGTGGTCTCAGCTCAAGGGTTGAGGCGGCCGACAGGCAATAATAAACTAACCTAAAACAACACCAATGACCAATCAAACAAATAATTATCTCTCAACCATTTTCATTTTTGCTATTCTATTCCTGATCTGGGGAATTTTGGGAATGTTGGATGCCAAGAACTACACCAATTCCGGCTACGGTACGGATGGCAATAACACAATAATTCAAATTACCGAAGGGGGTGCCGCTGAGCTGGCCGGACTTGAAGTGGGTGATGAAATAGTCAGTACAGGCGGAATTTCAGTCACCGATACCAAGGCCCTCGTTCAAAGGGATCGACCTAAAATAGGAGAAACCAGGGAGTTTGTAGTAAACAGAGGCGGTGAGGAAATGTCCTTTCAGCTTACCTATCAGGAGATGAGTTCAAAAAACCGCTCCCTGAATTGGGCAGGTTTTATTATTGGATTGCTCTTTATCCTATTTGGGGTATATGCCCATAATAAGATAAGAAATAACCTGTCTCTTGCCTTTGCCGTTTTTGCGCTCTGTTTCGGATTTATATTCCTGGGCGGGCCATATATCAGTTCTCCATTTTTAGGGCAGGTCGTTGGGTCAGTTGCAACTACCGTGGTTTTATTTTCATTTACAGCCCTGGCTATTTTTATGCTGAAATACCCACCTGAGAGCAAGTTTCTGGAAAGTAAAAACAGTAAAAGGCTGCTGTATATTCCTCTGATAATATTGACCCTGATTATTTGGATCCTGAACCTGGTACAACCAGACAGCTCGTCTACCTTAAATACGGTAATGCGGTTGCTATTTGG
>CAJHYA010000101.1_pt1 | contig 18300 bp, 19 predicted proteins | sample 9198611 | NCBI WGS metagenome assembly CAJHYA01 (sample SAMEA7708353, study PRJEB35096) | sediment metagenome | biome: marine neritic benthic zone biome [ENVO:01000025]; feature: sediment [ENVO:00002007]; material: shallow marine sediment [ENVO:03000034] sea grass bed [ENVO_01000059] ... | reverse complement strand
GAATGAGGGAGAGATCGTTGAAATGCTTGGCGTAATTGCCCTTTTTGGTTACCTCAATCGCTGGAATGACTCTATGGGAACCAGTATCGAAGAAGGAGCTGTTGATAGTGGGATACAATACCTCGGAAAACACGGCTGGGAAAAAGGAAAACACGGCTGAATTCTCCTTTGTGGTTTGCAATGCGTTTAGGATTCCTGTTATTGCCGCCTATTTCTTCCCCTGTACTACCAATACCAGTTCACCTTTCACGGTATGGGTTTCAAAATGAGATCGCACTTCATTTATGGAACCTCGAATGGTCTCCTCAAATTTTTTACTTATCTCACGGGAAATGGAAATGGCCCGGTCTTCGCCAAAATGAAGCGCCATTTGTGTAAGGGTCTTTACTATCCGGTGAGGTGCCTCATAGAAAACCATGGTACGTTCTTCTTCTGCCAGCTGGATCAGGCGGGTCTGCCTGCCCTTTTTTTGAGGGAGGAACCCCTCAAATACAAAGCGGTCGCACGGGAGGCCACTAACCACCAGAGCGGGTACGAAAGCCGTTGCACCTGGCAGACATGATACCTCAATACCAGCTTCAATACAGGCCCTGGTGAGGAGAAAGCCCGGGTCTGAAATCCCTGGAGTACCTGCATCCGTAATAAGTGCCATCTGAGTACCATTAAGCAATTGATCAACCAAATGCGGAACCTGCTTGTGTTCATTGTGCATATGATGGCTTTTCAGGGGGGTGTCGATGCCAAAATGGTGCAATAAGTTTTTGCTGGTCCGCGTGTCTTCTGCCAGTATAAGGTCTACCTCCTGCAGGACCTTAAGGGCCCGTTGCGTGATATCTTCCAGATTGCCTATTGGGGTAGGAACAATAAAAAGCACCTCTTCGTAATGGTTAGGTTTTTAAAATAAGAAGCCGAAAGTTCTCAGTATAGGTAACTTTCGGCCAAATTCTATCAAGAATGAATCTTTTTTTTATGCAAAACGCCGTTCAATAATGGCCATAAAACGCGATTCGTATTCTTCTTTGCCTTCCCAATTGTCATAATCGGGTTTGATCAGGTTTTCAATAAAAGCACGTGACCGTTCTTCAGAATCGATAGTATTCAGCTGGGAAATAACCCGGTTGAAATCTTCAGAGCTATCGCGGAATAAATGTTTTACAAAAGCCACGCGGTCGTTCAGATCCACCTTGATCTCCCGATCCGCCAAACTGTCATTGAGAGACTTGGCTTCGGACTGTTCATTCTCCTCAACTGGATTGAGGATTTCCTTATCTGTCTTGATCGGTTCTGATTTCGCTACAAATTCACGAAACATCTGTTCTACTTCTGCAGCAGAAGGCATTTCTGAAATCATATGTTTGATCGTATCCATTCCTGGTGTGATAATGTCCTCATCATGCGGATTATTTTCCGGAACAGAACGATTTTCACTCATAACGGCACCGGCCAGTGTCTCGAATCTCGATGCCAGTACATTTTTGGAAACATCTATCTGAATATCATCCAGCTTTTCCTCAATAAACTTGAGAACAGCCAGCTTTTCATACAGGTTTTTGGCACTTTCATATAGTTGGGTCAGATCCTTGTCTTCCTGCGAAGTCAGGATCTCTGTTGCCATTTTAGCAAGCTCTTCTTTTAATTTCCTTTTCATCTTTTTAACCTCCTCCCGAAGGTATACGTCTTTCTTTTTTAATACTTTTATACTTTCCCTAATCTATAAACGCGAGGAAATTTACTTTCGTCTAAAATTACAAAATGTTTCTCGAAAACACTGTTAATCACAAAGAACAATTCGGGTGGATTGAAGTCATCTGCGGTTCCATGTTTTCGGGTAAAACTGAGGAATTGATCCGCCGCTTAAGGCGTGCCCAGTTTGCAAAACAGAAAGTAGAGATATTCAAACCTATAGTAGATACGAGATATCACGAGGAAAAAGTTGTCTCCCACGATGAAAACGAAATCAGGTCTACACCAGTGCCGGCCGCGGCAAATATCAGACTTCTGGCAGACGACTGTGATGTAGTGGGGATAGACGAGGCTCAATTTTTTGATGATGAGATCGTTACGGTTTGCAATGACCTGGCAAATATGGGAATACGTGTTGTTGTTGCCGGCCTGGATATGGACTTTAAGGGAAATCCCTTCGGCCCAATGCCTGCCCTTATGGCCACCGCAGAATATGTAACCAAGGTGCATGCTATATGCACGCGGACCGGTAATCTTGCCAATTACAGCTTTCGAAAATCAAGTAATAACGATCTTGTTCTATTGGGAGAAACGGAGGAATACGAACCCTTAAGTCGCGCTGCTTTTTACAAGGCCATGCTAAGAGAAAAGATTAGCCGTATAGATGTTGAAGCGGAAGAAGTTGGGAACACCAAAAAGGATTCGAATGTCTGATCCCAAAGAAACTGTCCTGGAAATAGATCTGGGGGCCCTGGAACACAACTATCACTTTCTGAGATCGCGGTTAAACCCAAATACAAAATTCCTGGCGGTGGTAAAAGCCTTTGCCTATGGGAGTGAAGCCATAGCTATCGCTAAAAAACTGCAAGCCCTTAAGGTTGATTATTTCGCCGTAGCCTATACGAAAGAGGGGGCCATTTTGCGGGATCATGGGATTACGACTCCCATCCTGGTCTTACATCCGCAGCCTTTAAATTTCCCAGAGTTAATAAACAGATGCCTTGAGCCCAGCCTCTATTCGGCCAGGGTTTTGAAGGCGTTTCTGGAAGCCGCCCAGGCTGCCAAGCAGACCGCCTATCCGGTTCACATAAAATTCAATACCGGATTAAACAGGCTTGGGTTTTGGGAAAATGATGCAGCCTATGTTGCAGGTCAACTCAAGGAATGTAAAGAACTTAAAGTAGTTTCTTTATTCTCACATTTGGCCGCTTCCGATGATCTTGAGGAGGCAGCATTCAGCAAAAGGCAAATTGAAAGCTTTACGGCAATCACAAAAAAGCTTGAAAACACATGGGAACACAGGCCAATGTACCATCTTCTGAACACTTCCGGAATTCTGAATTACCCGGAAGGGCAGTTTGATATGGTAAGAAGCGGGATTGGTTTGTACGGCTACGGCAATGACCCCAGTATCGATAAAAAACTAAACCCTGTGGCAACCCTTAAAACGGTTATTTCTCAGATCCACAACATAGAACCCGACGAAACTGTGGGCTATAACCGAGCATATTCAGCTCCCGGATTCCGAAAAATAGCTACACTGCCTGTAGGGCATGCCGATGGGATAGGACGAATCTACGGAAACGCACGTGGGACCGTTATGATAAAAGGGCAGGAAGCGCCCATAATAGGCAATGTGTGTATGGACATGTTGATGGTCGATATTACTGGCATCCCCTGTAAGGAAGGGGATGAGGTGGTCCTTTTTGGCAAGGGACATTCTGCTGAAGAAATGGCCGCCGGAGCCCATACCATCTCATACGAATTACTTACTGGTATCTCGCAGCGGGTGAGGCGGGTTATTCTTTCATGACTTTTTAACATTTCTTCTAAATTTTGGCTTTTTTGCTTATTTTCAGGCAGTTAATAACCAATTAAAGAACACTAACATGTTTAAAGAATTCAAGAATTTCATCATGACGGGCAACGTTATTGATTTTGCAGTTGCTGTGATCATGGCAGGGGCCATTGGTTTGGTCATCAATGGCTTTGTGGCCGACATTATCATGCCCATCGTAGGCGAATTTGCAGGGGGTATGGATTTTGCCAACCTGAAATATGTGCTTACCGAAGCCTCAGGTGTGGAAGGAGAAGCAGGTTATGTGGCGGAGAATGCGATTCGCTGGGGATCCTGGATTAACACCATCGTAAATCTGATTATTGTGGGATTTGTGATGTTCCTAATAGTTAAGGCGTACAATAAAACCAAGAAACCGCCAGCTCCACCAGCTCCCAAAGGTCCTACGCAGGAAGAATTGCTCGCAGATATACGGGACCTGCTCAAGAAATAATAAACGTCACCCTTCAAGGGTACCGCTACACTACATATCCAAATTAAACCGCCGGTATATCTGCTAAGTATGCCGGCGGATTTTTTTGTGTTATTTGTAACGATTGATTCAGTGATTATGATGAAGTTCGGAAGGACTTGTTCATGTAAAGTGCTTGAGGTACTTTTACGCCCTAATCTGCAATTAAAATGAGAATAGCTATTGTTGGGGCCACTGGTATGGTGGGTGAAGTGATGCTAAAGGTCCTTGCGGAAAGGGAATTCCCTGTTACTGAGTTATATCCTGTAGCCTCTGAACGGTCTGTTGGAAAAAAGATCCGGTATGCGGGAAAATCCTTTACGGTTATTGGTCTCGCTCAGGCGGTTTCGCTCAAACCGGATTTGGCAATCTTTTCAGCAGGAGGTAACACCTCGCTGGAATGGGCACCAAAATTCGCTGAAGTAGGGACTACTGTCATCGACAATTCATCTGCCTGGAGAATGGATCCTACCAAAAAGCTGATTGTTCCGGAAATTAACGCAGCTGCCCTGACAAAGGATGACAAGATAATTGCTAATCCCAATTGTTCTACCATACAACTGGTAATGGTACTCGCGCCTTTACACGCCAAATACAAAATGAAACGGGTTGTGGTCTCCACGTACCAGTCGGTTTCAGGGACTGGCGTAAAAGCAGTAAAGCAGCTGGAAAATGAAATTTCCGGGGTTCAGGGAGAGATGGCCTATCCCTATCCAATTAACCGGAACGCGCTGCCGCATTGCGATGTATTCCTTGAAAACGGGTACACCAAGGAAGAAATGAAACTCGCAAGGGAGCCCCAAAAGATACTGGATGACCGTACCTTTTCTATTACTGCAACGGCAGTCAGGATTCCTACTTCCGGCGGGCATTCCGAATCGGTAAATGTGGAATTTGAAAAGGACTTCAATCTTGGAGACCTGAGACAACTGCTTCATGAGACACCAGGTGTGGTTGTACAGGACAATCCGGAAACCAACACCTATCCCATGCCGGTATATGCCCATGAAAAGGATGAGGTATTTGTGGGGCGCATCAGGAGGGACGAAACCCAGCCGAACACCCTTAATCTCTGGATAGTAGCAGATAATTTACGTAAGGGAGCCGCTACCAATGCCATACAGATCGCCGAATATCTTGTAGGGAAAGAACTGCTGTAGCCTTAGCGGTCCAAATTTCCTGTTAAAGCCCCTGCCAATCAGAGGCTTCTTGGCAATTTTATGGTAATTTAGGGCGATAAATTCCGAATTATATGAGAAAATATTCCCTATTCCTGATTGTCCTGGTCATAATTGCCTGCGACACAACCACAAAAAATAAACCTATAGCCGTGAATTATCCAGTTACGCGTCAGGGAGATACTACTGACACCTATTTTGGAACCGAAGTAAAAGATCCTTACAGATGGTTGGAAGACGACCGAAGCGAGGAAACCGAAGCCTGGGTTAAGGATCAGAACCTGGTGACTTTTGGATACCTGGATAACATCCCTTTCCGGGAGGACCTTAAAAATCGGCTTGAAAAACTCTGGAACTTTGAAAAGCTCAGCACCCCATTCAAAGAAGGAGGCTATACGTATTTCTATAAGAACGACGGACTGCAAAACCAGTATGTGTTATACCGCCAAAAAGAAGGGGAAGAAGCGGAAGTGTTCCTGGACCCCAATACCTTCTCAGAAGACGGAACAACCTCCCTGGCAGGCCTTAGCTTCACTAAGGACGGTAGCCTTGCTGCTTATTCCATTTCGGAAGGTGGAAGCGACTGGAGGAAGGTTATCGTGATTAAAACAGAAGATAGGACCATTGTTGAAGATACCCTGGTGGATATCAAATTCAGTGGAATTTCCTGGAAAGGAAACGAAGGATTTTACTACTCCAGTTATGATAAACCGGAAGGAAGTGAATTGTCTGCTAAAACCGACCAGCATAAAGTATACTTCCATAAACTGGGTGCCGCCCAGGACGCTGATGAATTGATTTACGGGGGATCTCTGGCAGAAAAACACCGCTATATTTCGGCCAGTGTTACCGAAGATGAAAACTATCTCATTGTATCTCCGAGTACTTCGACCTCGGGAAATAAAATGCTGATCCGGGACCTCAACGATCCTAACGGGCTGTTCATAACTGCACTGGACAATACGGAAAGTGATAGCTATGTGCTGGATAACAAGGGAAGTACGCTCTATATCGTTACTAACCTTAATGCTCCCAATCAAAAGATCGTCAAAGTCGATGCGATGAATCCCCAGCCGGAAAACTGGACCGATCTCATCCCTGAAACAGAACATGTGCTCAGTCCCAGTTCTGGAGGAGGTTATATCTTTGCCGAATATATGGTTGATGCCATTTCTAAGGTATTCCAGTATGATTTTGACGGGAATCTTATCCGGGAAGTATCCCTGCCCGGGATCGGAAGTGCCGGGGGATTCCGGGGAAAAACGGAAGAAAAAGAGCTGTACTTCAATTTCTCCAACTACAACACCCCGAATTCTTCCTTCAAGTTCGATGTAGCAAGCGGGGAGTACGAACAATACTGGAAGCCGGAGATCGATTTTGATCCGGAAGCATACGAATCTACTCAGGTGTTCTATAACTCAAAGGACGGTACCAAAGTGCCCATGATCATAACCCATAAAAAAGGGTTGAAACTCAATGGAAAAAATCCTACAATCCTCTACGGATACGGAGGATTTAACATCAGTCTTACCCCCTCCTTTAGTATTATAAATGCCGTTTGGATAGAGCAGGGTGGTGTATACGCGTTTCCTAATCTTAGAGGCGGCGGAGAGTATGGGAAAAAGTGGCACCAGGCCGGGATCAAGACCAAAAAACAAAATGTTTTTGATGACTTTATAGCCGCGGCAGAATACCTGATTGAAAATAATTACACCTCACAGGATTACCTGGCAATACGAGGCGGCTCCAACGGGGGCCTGCTTGTAGGGGCTACCATGACCCAGCGCCCGGATCTCATGAAGGTGGCCTTACCTGCCGTCGGGGTTCTGGATATGCTGCGTTATCACACCTTTACGGCCGGTGCCGGATGGGCTTATGACTACGGTACATCAGAGGAAAGTGAAGAGATGTTTGCCTACCTCAAGGGGTATTCGCCTGTTCATAATGTGCAGGAAGGAACGGAATACCCAGCCACGATGATCACTACCGGAGATCATGACGACCGGGTAGTGCCGGCACACAGCTTTAAATTCGCTGCGGAATTACAATCCAAACAGACCGGCATGAATCCAACGCTCATCCGGATCGAAACCAAAGCAGGCCATGGAGCAGGAACTCCAGTGAGCAAAATCATTGAACAGTATGCCGATATCTTTGGTTTCACTCTCTATAATATGGGATATCAGGAACTTCCCAACCAGGCAGTTATAAAGGAATTTAAAGATTAGCAATCAATATTATCAAACAAAATCCGTTTCTTAGGAGACGGATTTTTTATTCCACCTTATCCAGGTTTGCATGCTCAGGATTGAACAAATTTCTTTCGCTTACGATAACCGGCCCGTATTGACAAACATCTCGTTTGAAATACAGCAAGGAGAGCATGTAGCACTTATGGGAGAAAGCGGATGCGGTAAAAGTACCCTGTTGAAATTGATATATGGGATAATCCCTGTGGAGCGGGGGAAGATCTTCTGGGCAGACAAGGAAGTAAAAGGACCGTTATTTAATCTGATTCCCGGAGAACCCTTTATGAAGTACCTCTCTCAGGAATTTAACCTGATGCCATTCACCACGGTAAAGGAAAATATAGCCGAATTCCTGTCTGTATTCTACCCGGAAGAACGGGAATCACGAACACGGGAATTGCTTCAAATGATCGAGCTGGATGACTATGCCAATACACAGGTGCGTTATCTAAGCATTGGGCAACAGCAGCGGGTAGCGCTTGCCAGAGTGCTGGCTCAGAAACCCCAATTACTGTTGCTGGACGAGCCTTTTAGCCATATTGATAACTTCCGGAAAAACAGCCTCAGGCGTAACTTGTTTCAGTATCTGGAAGCGGAAGGCATCACCTGCATTACCGCTACTCATGACTACCACGATGTGCTTCCCTTTGCGGAACGTGCAATTGTGATTAAAGATTCCGAGATCCTGGTTGATCAGCCCATAATGGAATTGTACAAGCATCCTCGAAATCTGTATGTGGCTTCTTTATTCGGGGAAGCCAATTTGCTTCCCATTGAGGTCATAAAATCATATGCCAATACCAAACGGAGGATTATTGTTTACGCTCATGAATTCAAGGTTTCCTTCTCTTCAGGATTGCCTGTTACCGTTGTGCGGTCGTACCCCATGGGTAGTTATTATCTTGTAGAGGGTACATTAGAGGATGGACATCCCGTTTATTTCAATTCCATTGAAACGCTAAATAAAGGGCTGAATGCCTTTCTCAATATTTCCTTGGAAACCATTAATCAGCGCCTGTCTCCCTGATTATGGATAAGCAACTGATCATACAGGAACTTCAATTTCGTGCCATGCGCAGCAGTGGGCCCGGGGGTCAGCATGCCAATAAGGTGTCAAGCAAGGTTGAACTAAGTTTTAACCTTACGGATTCCCAATCGCTATCCGAATCAGAGAAAGACCGCCTGGCCAGGTTTTTTAAAAATCGTTTGTCTCAAGCTGGTATACTGGTCCTTCAATGTGACGAAACCAGGAGTCAACACCAAAATCGGGCTATACTTATCCGCCGTTTTCTTAAACTACTGGATACAGGGCTTAAAAAACCGAAACCCAGAAAACAAACCCGGCCTAAGCGAAGTGCTGTTTTGAAAAGATTAGAATCCAAAAAGAAGCAGGCTCAGAAAAAACAGCAGCGGCAGAAACCCAAACCGGAATAAAACACACAGCCATAACCCGGATTAATTTGCCTGTTCATTCCTGATCAGTTGAATCCCTAAACCAATAGGACATGGAAGAGGAACACCACGAGGGCCCCTGTAGCCCCAAGCACAAACGTGCCCAAACTGAATAAGCGATAGCCAGTATTGACCCCCATCCCGCTCATCTGGGTAACCACCCAGAAGAAGCTGTCATTGGCATGCGAAATAACTGAGGATCCTGCTCCAATTGCCAGGACCACCAGGGCTTTTTCAATCTCGGTCTCAAAACCGAGTGTAGACATCATAGGCATTAGGATAGACGCCGCTGTGATCAGGGCAACGGTAGATGAACCCTGTGCAGTTTTTAGGGCTGCTGCTAAAACAAAGGGCAAAAAGATCCCGAGGTTCAGGGGAGAAAGGCTTTCTCCCAGAGTAGTGGCAATACCTGAATCCTGTAAGATCTGTCCAAAGATACCCCCCGCTCCTGTAATCAATACAATAGATGCCGCATCCTTAACGGCCTTGCCTACCCAGCCCGTTGTGGACAGCATTTCGTAGTTGAGTTTTTGTGGGAGTAAGAGGCAAAGGAAAACCCCTATTAGCAAGGCGATAACGGGTTCCCCTACAAAACCGATTAAATCGATTAAGCCACCTTCCCATCCTGTTCGCTCCGGATTAAGGACAGATTTCAAGACTATAAGCAGTATTGGGACCAGGATAGGAATGGAGGAACGCAAAGGACCGGGACGATTTTTAACTTCTTCTGTAGTTTCCTGCTTATCCTCCCCTTCAGCAGGTGAAATATAGGTTTTGGAGGCGTACCGCTTTGCAAAGAGTATTGCTGCTGCAAGAGCTATAATACTTACTGGTATCCCCAGTCCAATGACAAGTCCCAGGTCAGCCCCTATAATTCCCGCAGCCGCAATGGGCCCTGGCGTTGGAGGTACAAGGGTATGCGAAGCCAGTAAACCCACCCCGAGTGCTACTGCAGATCCGGAGATGGAAAGCTTAGCCTTGCGGCTAAGGCTCTTGTTAAGCGGATGAAGGAGTAAAAACCCGCTATCGGCAAAAACGGGGATGGAAACGATATAACCAATAATCCCCATGGCTGAAGTAACCCGTTTCCTCCCGATCAGGCCAAGAACTTTCTCGGCTATGGTATAAGCCCCTCCCGTATTCTCCAGAAATGCTCCGATGATCACTCCAAGAAAAATAATGAGTCCTACCTTACCCAGGGTGTTACCAAACCCTCCGTTTATTGAAGCAATAATTGCATCGTAAGGCATCCCTGCTATCAAGCCATATCCAATGGAAATGACGAATAAAGCAATAAAGGGGTGTATCTTCAGTCTTGTAGTCAGGACAATGATCAGGATCACCGCCAACAATAAATACAGCAACTCCATAATACTATTTAGCTATGCGCCTGTTGACCTCATTCTGCAGATCAATCTGCAAAAAAGCCATAGGCATTCGTTAGGGTTGAAGTTAAGAAATGAAAGTTTAGCTACTGTACTTGGGATGGATAATTATAAGAGCCTATTGATCCTGATGGTAGAGATCCGCCAGTTTATACATCAGGAAGGCAATTATGGTATTCTCACTCTGGCCGGTGCGAAATAATTCATATGTCAGCGCCTTGTTCTCGGCCCCAAAGAAATCGAGGTCATCAGAACCATACTCTTCAAAGGCCTTCCAGGATTTAAGTCCTTCAAGCATTTTACGGTGCGCCTGATACCGTCTCCTCGTGAGAATAAACTGTTCTTTTAAAGCAGGATCATCTTCTTTAGGCCTCACTCGCCTTTTTGCAAGTACTTCCTCGTACTCTATTCTAATCCGTTCATCCGCCTTTTCGGCCTCTGCAATGATCCTGTAATAGGCTCCATTAACCCATTTCAGGTATCGTCTATCAAATTCATTCCTGGTTTTCTCAGTATCAGGAAGCACAGAAATCTTCAGATCAGAAGGCCCGATAGCCATATAGCGAAGTTCGCTATCTACATAAGAAAAGGTTTTAGAGGATCTCAGGGCATCCTTCCATGCCTGGGATTGAATAATTTCCTTCCACAGCCTCCGGTATTCACGCTGGTATTTCCTTTGCTTGGAAACCGTACACCCGGATAGTTGTATGATCCCGATGAGCAGGATACCGTATAAACCATATGTGAAAATGCGGGTGCTCATGCTTCAATCAACCAGCCAGGTCTGCTAATTCCTTTCCAACCATACTGCCTATGGCAATCCCCATTCCGCCCAAACGAACACCGCAATAAACCCGATCCGACAAAGCCTTGACAATGGGTTTTTTCTGTGTCCCAACGCCCATAATCCCGCTCCACCGGGATGCTATGGACACCTCCTTCCCGGGAAGGATAACCTCCCGGAGCAGTTGTTCCAAACGATTCTGAACGAGGCTTGTTTGTCCGAATTGATCGGTTTCTTCCGCCTTAAAATCAAGGTTTCGCCCCCCTCCTAATAGGATCCTGTTATCCAGATCCCGGAAATAATAGAAGCCCTCCTCCAGGTGAAAGGTCCCCTTTATATGTAAATCGGGAATGGGTTCGGTAATAAGCACCTGGGCCCGTGCCGGTTTTACATCAGCGCCCATAAGCTTTGAAGCAAATCCATTCGTGGCTACAAGTAGTTTGGAAGTTTTCATTTCAAAAGCATCGGTATGAACAACTACCTCATCTCCCGAGGTTTGATAATCTTTGACCGTTATGCCATTCAAGAGCAACACCCCTGCTTCCTGCGCTTTCCGGAGCAGAGACAACATCATATTACCTGTATCCAGTTGCCCTTCATAGATATTGGTAATATACTGCTGCTGTATCTGTTGAAAATTAAAGGTATTGGGTCCATAAACAAATGCACTGGATCCAAAAACCGGACTTACCAGTTCATTTATGTCCCCAATGGCCTCCATACATTCTTCATACAGCTTCTGATCCGACTCCATAAACAACTCATGGCCCCCGGTTTCTTTATAGTTCAGGGCCTGATCTCCCAAAAGTTTACGAAGGAGCTGAATTCCCTGGAAGCGTTTGGATACCAATTCGAGGACTTCGGATTCGCTGTGTTTACGTAAATCAGCCAGGATCTCGGAAATACTGCCAAAACAAGCAAACCCGGCATTTTTGGTACTTGCCCCCTGGGGCATAAGCCCTCTTTCCAATATCAGGACTTTAGCTGTGGGAAATGTTTGCTTCAGATGAAGGGCTGTGCTGAGGCCAACAATGCCGCTTCCTATGATTGTAAAATCAACATCGGCCAACCAGCTTTTATGTTCCCAGTAACTCAACTCCATTGCTAAAAAAACTCCGATCGCAATCGGAGTTTTTAATTATTCTTCTTCGGGTTTTATAATAAAATCCTCCATAAACTTGGTGGTGTAGTTCCCGGCGAGATAATCCGGGTGTTCCATTAACTGGCGGTGAAAAGGGATGGTGGTCTTTACCCCTTCTATTACAAACTCCTCCAGGGCCCGCTTCATTTTATTTATCGCCTCTTCCCGGGTCTGGGCTGAAGTGATCAGTTTGGCGATCATGGAATCGTAATGTGGTGGAATCACATAACCGCTGTATACATGGGTGTCCAGCCGAACCCCATGACCTCCCGGGGTATGTAGTGTAGTAATCTTTCCGGGTGAGGGACGAAAATCGTTATAGGGATCTTCCGCATTAATCCGGCATTCTATGGAATGCAGTTTGGGATAGTAATTCAGCCCGGTAATAGGCACTCCTGCCGCCACAAGAATCTGCTCCCGGATCAGGTCGTAATCCACCACTTGTTCTGTAATGGGGTGTTCCACCTGAATACGGGTATTCATTTCCATGAAGTAAAAATCACGGTGCTTGTCTACCAGGAACTCAACGGTCCCGGCCCCCTCGTATTTAATATATTCTGCTGCTTTTACCGCTGCTTCTCCCATAGCGTCCCTAAGACTGTCGGTCATAAAAGGAGATGGCGTTTCTTCGGTCAGCTTTTGATGTCTTCTTTGTATGGAACAGTCCCGTTCCGATAGATGGCAGGCGTTTCCGAATTGATCCCCGATTATCTGGATTTCGATATGCCTCGGTTCTTCAATCAGCTTTTCCATGTACATGCCTCCATTTCCGAAGGCGGCAACAGCCTCCTGTACAGCACTTTCAAAGGCTGGTTCCAGTTGTTCTTCGCTGAATATGGCCCGCATCCCTTTACCTCCACCACCAGCGGTGGCTTTGATCATAACCGGGTAGCCCATCTTCTTGGCTATTTTCTTGGCTTCCGCTACATCTTTAAGCAGCCCATCCGAACCGGGAATGGTAGGTACTCCGGCCTTTTTCATGGTCTCTTTGGCCGTGGCCTTATCCCCCATTTTCTCAATATGTTCTCCGGAGGCACCAATAAATTTTATATCGTGTTCTGCACAAATTCGTGAAAATTTGGCGTTTTCAGACAAAAATCCATACCCAGGATGAATGGCATCTGCGTTAGTGATCTCCGCTGCGGCAATAATATTTGGGATTTTGAGATAAGATTCGCTGCTGGGCGCTGGTCCTATGCAAACAGCTTCGTCCGCAAACCGAACATGTAAGCTTTCTTCATCGGCTTTGGAATATACCGCAACCGTTTTTATTCCCATTTCTTTGCAGGTTCTGATGATCCGCATGGCGATCTCACCCCTGTTTGCTATAAGTATTTTCTTGAACATAACCTTTAGTATTATACCCTTACTTCAGTGGCTGTTCCGGACTCACCTCCATAAAACGAGTGAAGCGCCTGCCACTAACGACTCAGGATGTTAAGAAGGGTCGATCAGGAATAAAGGCTGATCAAATTCCACAGGTGAAGAATCTTCCACCAGGACCTTGACTATTTTACCTGAAACCTCTGACTCAATATCATTAAAAAGTTTCATGGCCTCGATCACACAAAGAACATCTCCCTTGGCTATGGAATCTCCAACCTCAACAAAGACCGGTTTATCAGGAGAAGGTTTTCTGTAGAAGGTTCCGATAATTGGTGATTTGATGGTAATATATTTGGAATCCTCTTGTGCTTCCGCTGCTGGTTTCTCGGGTGCTGCTGGTGTTTCAGCAGGGGCCGCAGGCATGACAGGATGTGTCATTGGTTGCGACACAGGGATTTGCTGAACAATGGTAGTTTCTGGCGTAGTGCCCGTTGTGCCCGTCCTGATGGTGATCTTGATGTCGTCCGTCTCAAGCTTTACCTCGCTTGCGCCTGATTTGGCCACGAACTTAATTAAACTTTGAATCTCCTTAATATCCATGGAATTCGGTTTTTATAGTTGTATCATTAGCTGTTGTACGCCCATTTTAAATAAATGGCCCCCCAGGTGAATCCACCGCCAAAGGCGGCGAAAACAAGGTCATCCCCTTTTTTTAGTTGTGCTTCATAATCGTGTAGCAGCAACGGCAGGGTTGCCGAGGTGGTGTTGCCATATTTTTCGATATTCATCATAACTTTCGATTCCTCCAGCTCCATGCGCTTGGCCGTGGCATCGATTATCCGTTTGTTTGCCTGATGCGCAACCAACCAGTTTACATCATCATGGGTGAGGTTATTCCTATCCATGATTTTCGCTGCCACATCGGCCATATTGGAGACGGCAAATTTGAAAACCGATTTCCCGTCCTGAAAAACAAAGTGTTTTTTCTCTTTAACCGTTTCTTCAGTGGGAGGCATCAATGATCCCCCGGCATCAATTTTCAGGAATTCTCTTCCTGTACCATCAACACGCAAATATTCATCCAATAGTCCCAAACCTTCGGTGTTGGGTTCGAACAAGACCGCCCCGGCACCATCTCCAAAAATGATACAGGTAGTGCGATCTGTATAATCGATTATCGATGACATTTTATCTGCACCAATTAACAGCACTTTTTTATACTTGCCTGACTCAATATACCGGGCCGCTGTTGACATCCCAAAGAGAAAGTTGGAACAGGCAGCCTGTAAATCATAGGCAAATGCATTTGTGGCCCCGATCTTGGAGGCTACATAAACTGCAGTAGATGCCACTGGCATATCTGGTGTAGCCGACCCAAGTATAACCAAATCTATCTCCTTAGGATCCAGATTCCGTTTAGCAATGAGGTCTTCAGCTGCTTTAATAGCCAAAAAGGAAGTTCCCTTATCCGGATCTTTCAGGATTCTTCTTTCCTTTATACCCGTTCTGGTAGTAATCCATTCATCTGTGGTGTCTACCATGGTCTCCAACACTTTGTTGGTTAACCTGAAGTCGGGAACATATGCCCCTACAGCTGTTATAGCTGCCGTAATTTTGCTCATGCTAAAGGTGGTTTTTTCTACAGAAAACCATCAAAATGGCTTTAAAAGCGGTGAAAATTAGTGATTTTTCACTAATAACTGGTGAAAATGTGATTTTTCTGCTCACTTGTATCTATAAAAAAACTCCCACTTTTTAGTGGGAGTCCAAATCTTGTCTTAACTGCTTATTCGCTTGCTTCCTCAGTACTGTCAATGAGTACTTGCCCGCGATAATACAATTTTCCTTCATGCCAATGTGCCCGGTGATAGAGATGCAATTCTCCGGTTGCAGGATCTTTGGCTAGTGTAGGCGCAGTGGCCTTATAATGCGTTCGCCTCTTATCTCTCCTGGTTTTAGATATTTTTCGTTTAGGATGTGCCATCGTGCAACTTATTTATCCGTTAGTAAATCTTTTAAGGCATCCCATCTGGGATCTGTTTTATCTTCGTCAATCTTTGTTTCTTTCGGTTGTAATTCATCCAATCGCTTTAAAGCTTCAGATTTAAGGGTGCCGTCGCTTACGCCTGGGTGGACCCTTTTTTGAGGTACGGCCAACACCAGCATTTCATAAGCCAGTTGAGCTATGTTTATCTGATGTTCCCCATGGGGCAGGATGAGAATTTCATCATCTTCATCATTATAAACCTCCCCGAATTTTACGACAAGTTCCATATCCCCTTTTATTGGCTGATCAAAAGGTTCACTGGTTAAGTCGCAATCGACATTAACTGTACCCTGTGCTCTGAACTCCAATTCTAACATGGTGCTCATTCGATTTAGTTCCAGTTTAAGGTCTATATCCGCGTTATTGAATTCACGATAACCAAAAGAGTCAAAGAACGTATTGTCTACCTTGAAATCAAACTGGTGTTTTCCTTGTTTTAATCCCGAGAAAGGAATACTGTATTCCTTATGCTTCTCCATCATTAACACTAGTTTAAGGCGTGCAAAGATACCTTTTTTTTCCAATAACACAATTGAAAAGAAAAGATATTTGGACAGAGGAATCAGATCGCGAATCCGGGTGAATTCAACGCTTCAGCTTTTGCTTTTTAAGGGGGTTGGCCGTGAGTTCCTGATACTCCATACGGTTCTTGTAGATCTTTAATGCCATGTGTACGGCCTCCTTAAATGAACTGGCATCGGCAATTCCCTGGCCTGCAATATCCAGAGCAGTGCCATGGTCGGGAGAAGTGCGTACTTTGGAAAGACCGGCCGTGAAATTCACCCCTTTCCCAAAAGAAAGGGTCTTAAAGGGAATCAGGCCCTGATCGTGATACGCAGCCAGGACCGCATCAAAATGCTTATATGTTCCGGAGCCAAAAAAGCCGTCTGCCGCATAAGGCCCGAATACCAGATGCCCTTCCTCAGTCAGGGTTCGCAGGGTAGGTTTTAAAATCTTTTCGTCCTCTTTGCCAATGACCCCATCGTCCCCGCTATGCGGATTGATCCCCAATACTGCGATCCGGGGTTTTCGAATCCCGAAGTCGATCTTCAGTGAATCTTCCATCAGGAGCACCTTGTTTCGGATCAACTCAGGAGTAATCTTTTCCGCAACATCCTTAACCGCTACATGGTCTGTAAGCAATCCTATTTTTAGTGCATCTGTGACCATGAACATAAGGCTTTGTCCATTCAGCTGCTGCGCGAGATAATCCGTATGGCCCGGGAAACCATACTCATCGTCCTGAATATTCTTTTTATTGATCGGTGCTGTGACCAACACGTCTATGTCTCCTTTTTTTAAGGCATTAACCGCTGCCCGCAGCGACTTAATGGCAAAAGTGCCAGACTCCTTGGTCTCTTCTCCAAATCGAATTTCCGGGGCTTCCTTCCAAACATTGACCACATTGATCTTCCCCGAAATACTTTTAGAGGCCTCGTGTATCCCCGTGAATTGTATATTGATCTTCAGGGCGTTCTTCAGTTGAGAGACAATCTTGTTGCCCGCAAAAATCACCGGGGTGCAAAAATCTAACATCCGGGAATCCTCAAAAGTTCTTAGGGCAACTTCCCCGCCAATACCGTTCAGGTCACCTATGGAAATCCCTAATTTAATTTTGCCCTTATCCTTCATTATAAATCCCCGTTTTAGTCTTAATTTTATCCCGTAAAACTACTTAATTTCATCGACACATGTTTACGGGAATCATAGAAAGCCTTGGGCAGGTAGCCAAGCTGGAAAAAGAAGGCGGTAACCTGCATATCAGCATTAATGCAGGTATTGCCAATGAACTGAAAATAGATCAGAGTGTAGCTCATAACGGGGTATGCCTCACAGTGGTGGCAGTTAATGGGGACACCTACACCGTAACGGCTATCCAGGAAACCCTGCAGAAAAGCAATTTAGGCCTGCTTAAGGTCGGGGATCATGTCAATCTGGAAAGGTCGATGGTGCTCGGTGATCGACTGGACGGTCATATTGTACAGGGACATGTAGACCAGACAGCCGTTTGTACAGCTGTCAAAACACTGGATGGCAGCTGGATGTATACCTTTGAATACGATTCCAAACTGAATAATATAACCATCGAAAAAGGCTCCGTTAGCGTGGATGGGGTGAGCTTAACCGTGGTTGATTCCGAGGAAAACACGTTCAGCGTGGCCATAATTCCATACACCTATGACAACACTCGCTTCAAGGACTATGGAATTGGCAGTGTGGTCAATCTTGAATTTGACGTTATCGGGAAGTATGTAGCCCGCCTGTTAGTAGCACATCAGTAATTAAGGCCGTACTATTGGGGTCAGACTTTGATGAATATTTTCTTGCGGTACATCACATAGGCCAACAAAAGATAGAAGGCTATAACTGTTAATCCATAAAGCAAGGAAGACATCTTCATTGCCATAAAATCATGTACATAGAGGTTTTGGAATAACCACTGATGCAGGGAAGTGTCTGGACTCACCTGAATCTTGTAGAACAGGGAGGTGAGAAAGCTCGACAGGAAATATACCGTAATGGCGTTGGCCCCGGCATATTTGAAAATACTGCCAAAGCGTAAACCCTGAACGTCCGTTAAAAAATAGATCGCTGCCAGGAACAAATTCGCCCATCCGGCTGTCGCCAACACGTAACTGCTGGTCCATATTGCCTTATTGATGGGGAAAACAAGGTCCCACAAGTTGCCCAACAGGATCATGAGGATCCCCAGTCCGGCCAGAATCCATTCTTTATTGGCCTTTTT
>CAJHYA010000056.1_pt1 | contig 18809 bp, 13 predicted proteins | sample 9198611 | NCBI WGS metagenome assembly CAJHYA01 (sample SAMEA7708353, study PRJEB35096) | sediment metagenome | biome: marine neritic benthic zone biome [ENVO:01000025]; feature: sediment [ENVO:00002007]; material: shallow marine sediment [ENVO:03000034] sea grass bed [ENVO_01000059] ... | reverse complement strand
CCCATTCCTTTTACCCCAAGCAACAGGAAAAGGAAGATAGCAGAAATCCAAGTATAGAAAGCCTTACTCTTCATTTCTGCGAATCTAGGGGAAGTCGCTACAAATCACTGTTAAGAAAGTGTGAATTTTTCACCCTGAGATCAGTGACTCGCTTTACAAGAAAATAACACGTTGGTTTTTTCAAGACATACGACTCTTCTTAAAGAATTACAACGCCATTACTAATTTTTAGAAGCCAGCATTTCCTTGGATTCATTTAGAATCAGTGCATACTGTACACTATTGAAGTTGTCATTCACGATCTCATCAAACAAAGCCATGGCTTTGTCAGAATCGCCTGACATTTTATATGCCCTGGCCATCCAATACTTGTTATAAACATCATCAGGATCCAGCTCGGCCATATGCTCCAATGCCTTTTCGTAATTACCCTGTTGGAAATTAACATAAGCATGGACTCTGTGAAACGGATTTAATTTATTGGGGTCTTCGCTGGCCTCCAAATCCGTCTTTATAAGTTCTGCAGTAGTTGCGGCCTCATCAAAATTCCCGGCGGTGGCAGCAATCATTGCCTCCCAGAAATGCATATTGGCTTGCTGATCCGAAGTAAATGGAGCAAAGTTAACTTCCTGTATCATTTGATCAGATAGCGGCTTCATCATTTCGACAAATTCATTCAGATGATCACTATGACCATAGTGCAGCGCGATGGAAGCACAGTTAGATATATAACCCATTTTCGTCCAGGTTTTATTGCTTTCTGGTATATCCATCTGATCAACGCTTTTGGTAGCTTCGTTTAGAAAGGCTAGCGCTTTTTCATGATCTCCTTCATACAAATAGGTGTAAGCCTCAAAATTGTTCGGTGTACCAAATTCACTGACCGCACTGGCATCCTGATAGTTTTTTCTTGCGGCGTCCAGATTCCCCAAAAAAGTGTTCGCATGGCCGGCTTTTGAGAATGCCCCCTGATCCGTTGAATCGAGCTCCGCAGCCTTCATGTAACTGGCCAACGCCTTGTTCAGGTCGTTCTGTGCACGGTAACAATCCCCCAAACTGATCTGTGCCTGAGAGCTTTCGGGTGCCCTTTCCACAGCCATTTCCATATAATTCTGGGCCTTACTAAAGTCTTTTGGCGTGGTAAATAAATAAGAAGATCCAAGACTGGAGATTGCGGGAAGAAAATCCGGATTGAGTTCAATGGCTTTTGCCAGGGTCTCGCGGACCTTGTCTGTTTCATCCATAGCACTATAATATCCTGCCAGATCGCTCATAGCACGGGCAGATTTGGGATATTTTTCAACAAGTTGCATGCTCAGCTCTTTGACCTTGCCTAAATCATCTTCCATGTTGGCTTCCAGCAGATCCATCTGAATTAGTTCCCCTTCATTGGCCTTTTCTCGCATCGCTAAAAACTTATCTCGATTCTCTGCCCAATCCTTTGCGGAACTTGCACAGTAAGATCTGTACATCTGAGCACTCACAAAGTCGGGGTCCAACTCCAGTGCATTATCAAATAAGGCACGTGCCTTTTGGGGTTTCCCCTGGTCATATAATTCCAATCCTTTTAAAAATTCCTGCATGGCCTCATCGGAAGTTGAGCTAATTGGAATTTCATTTTCCGGATAGGTTAATTGTGCTTCTTTGGAAGATTCCTGACAGGCTATCAATAGACAAATTGAAGCCATCATCATTAATGCCGTGGGTTTGATTGATTTAAACATCTTGTAAAAGGTTGATTGGTTAATAAAAGCTTATGTTCTTAATGTGTTGATTTATGATTAGTTAACCCATAGCTGGAAGAACTATAGTCCCAAATACCATGAGCAAACGAATCTGCATATCGCTATTGTCCAAAGAAGATACCCTTATATCCATTTGCTTTCAATAACATAAGGACGAAGCAAACATATAAATGTCCGAAGGCCCATTCTCATTTCCCGAATGATTTCCTGAAAAGTAATTTTTAGGCTTGAAGCCTGTATTCATTGTGGACGTAAAATCAAATAATATGACTGTGTTTAAAGAACTATCACCTATTCAGCCAAATCTTAAAAGGCGTGAAGTACTTTTTTTAGCTTGGTTCAGTAAATATGGACTTGATAGTCACTAAAAATTACAAAAGCCCCTAATTATCAAAAAATTAAGGGCTTTTAAGTACCTCGGGTGGGAATGCTGTCTTTCATAAAAGCTTCCCTACTCGCCCGTTTTGAAAACCACAAAAAGAAGCACGACGCTTGCTCAAAAAAACGAAGCGAGCTTCTATTTTTGAAGCTCGCTTGTACTTCCACTTTTTTGTGGCTTATTCGTACCTCGGGTGGGAATCGAACCCACACGGTATTGCTACCACTGGATTTTGAATCCAGCGCGTCTACCAATTCCGCCACCGAGGCAAATTTAAGACCGGTAGTGGTCTCTCAAGATTTTCAATTTTTCCTTGCCTTATCCGGATAACTATCGCGACATCTGGACTACCACCGGGGCCAAGGGTCTGCAAAGCTATAAAATCCTCCTCATTTGTAAAATTAAAATTTCAGTTTTATCCTTTAGCAACCCAAATAAATGTTTAAATTTGCACCTCCCTAAAATAGAGGGATGCCAAGAATCTATACCGCAAGCAGTTAAGTATGGCTTATCACGTTCCAGAACCTAAAATTTTCGCCTGCACGCAAAGCAGGGAACTCGGGCAGAAAATCGCCGATTCCTACGGTATGGAATTGGGAAATATCCATTTCTCCAGATTCAGTGATGGGGAGTTTCAGCCTTCATTTGAAGAATCCATCAGAGGTACGCGTATATTTATTATTGGATCTACCAATCCAAGCTCTGAAAATCTGATGGAAATGCTGCTGATGCTGGACGCAGCCAAAAGAGCCTCAGCAAGGCATATTACTGCCGTTATCCCCTATTACGGTTGGGCCCGACAAGACCGAAAGGACAAACCTCGGGTTCCTATTGCCGCAAAACTTATTGCCAAAATGCTAGAAGCTGCGGGGGCAACGCGGATTATTACGATGGACCTGCATGCGGATCAGATCCAGGGATTCTTTGAGAAACCGGTAGACCACCTTTACGCTTCTACCCTTTTCCTGCCCTATCTGAAAAGCCTGGGCCTAGAAGATCTCACCATCGCATCTCCGGATATGGGGGGCTCAAAAAGAGCATATGCCTATTCAAAAGCACTTGGGTCTGATGTAGTGATCTGCTACAAACAACGAGCCAAGGCAAACGTGATTTCCCACATGGAACTTATCGGGGATGTGGAAGGTAAAAACGTAGTACTGGTAGACGACCTGGTGGACACAGCCGGAACGCTGGCCAAAGCGGCCGACCTGATGATGGCACGCGGAGCCCTGAGCGTACGGGCTATTACAACTCATGCGTTGCTCTCAGGGAATGCCTACGAAAAAATAGAAAATTCAAAATTATTAGAGCTCATAATCACAGATTCAATACCTATTAAGCCGAAAAGCGATAAAATTAAAGTGTTGAGTTGTGCAGAGCTGTTCGCAGATGTAATGCATCGGGTACATAACAATACCTCCATTGCATCCAAATTTCTAATGTAATTCAATAAATAGTTATACAATACAATGAAATCAATTACAATCAAAGGATCAGAAAGAGAAAGCGTGGGCAAGAAGGCAACGAAGGCCCTACGTAATGCTGGAAAGGTCCCTTGCGTGATCTACGGGGGGGATAAACCACTACACTTTTCAGCGGATGAAATCGCATTCAAAAATTTAGTGTACACCCCAAATGCCCACACCGTTGTGGTTGATTTTGAAGAGGGTGAAAAAATCAAAGCGGTAATGCAGGATATACAGTTCCATCCGGTAACAGATAAAATACTGCATATCGATTTCTACCAGTTATTTAAGGACAAAGAAGTAACTATGAACATTCCGGTAAGACTTCAGGGGAATTCTCCAGGGGTACGTAACGGAGGAAGGCTGCTATTCAGAAGGCGTAAGCTTACTATTAAGGCATTACCCGATAACCTTCCCGATTTCTTTGACGTAGACATCTCCGAATTGAAAATTGGAGATAATATAACGGTGGAGACACTTACACAAGACGACTTTTCTATTCTTCACAACGATTCCAGCGTTGTGGTACAGGTTAAAACAGCACGTGCCGCAATCGTAGTTGAGGATGAAGAAGAAGAAGAATTAGAAGAAGGTGAAGTTGCTGCTGAAGGTGCTGAAGGTGCTGAGGCTCCTGCTGCTGAAGGTGCTGAAGCTCCTGCAGAAAGTAACGAATAGCATTAATCTTTTATAAATCGAGCATCCTCGCTGCATATGGCTTCGGGGATGCTTTTGTATTTTTAAGGCATGTTATTCCGAATTCTAAAACGCATTTTTGGAAAAAAAACGAGCATCTTAGGCGAAGAAGAGGCGATGAAAAAATATTTACTGGTAGGCTTGGGAAATATCGGGGCAGAATACGCCCGTACGCGTCATAATGTCGGGTTTCAGATCCTGGATGCGCTGGCCGAAAAAATGGATTTCTCTTTTGAAACGGCCAAATTAGGCGCAGTTGGGACCTATAGGGTAAAAGGCAGAAGTGTCTTGTGTCTCAAACCAGCTACTTTTATGAATCGCAGTGGGAAAGCCGTAAAATACTGGATGGAGAAGGAAAAAATTCCCCTGGAAAATGTGCTTGTTATTACGGACGACATCAATCTTCCCTTTGGTACCTTACGCCTTAAAACCAAAGGAAGCGATGGTGGCCACAATGGCTTGAAAGATGTGCAATATATCTTGCAAACCACCCAATATAACCGGCTGCGCTTTGGTGTAGGCTCCGATTTTAGCAAAGGCCAACAGGTAGATTACGTATTAGGAAAATGGGGAGATGAAGAAAAACAAGCCCTGCCTGAGCGTTTTGAGCGCATTGCGGAACTGATCCCCTCCTTTATTCTTTCCGGTGTAAAAATCACCATGAACCAATTCAACGGTACCTGAAATCTTATAGGGCCCTGAAACTGAATACCCCGGAATCTGAGGTGTTCTCTTCCCGGTCACGGGTAATCACCTTCCAGTAATACACCGTATTCGACATTACAGAAACCTGAAGGTTATTTATACTCACCGAAGGACTCCCGACAAGGGTAGTCGGCGGATTATTCGTATCCAGGTAAATCTCGTATCCCGCAATATCATTCTCCACGTCAGCACCAATCCATTGCAGGGTTATTTCATTGTTGATATCCCGAATTACAGAAGCCCCCGATTCAGGGCTTACTATTTCAGCAGGAAAGGGCGCATAAGTGGTTTGCGAACCCGCATTGTAAAATTGCCAGGTATCACTGGTAGCGGTAATCTCTGTCTTCTCATTCCTGGTAACAACATTCCAGCGATGCAGGGCTCCCTTTTCGAGTGGTAATCGGGCAGATAAGGCCGCCGTAGTAACGGTTTGTGAAACTCCGGAATTAACATTAGTAACCCGCAATTCATAGGTATCCGTATTGCTTGCTGTTTGCCATCTGAACTCTACCTGGCTGGTTACCGCATTCAGGTCGATTCCGGTGGTACACTCCGAATTCTGTTCCGGAAAGCTAAGGAGTGCCGCCACAGGAGGTTTGGGGGGAGAATCTTTACTACAACCCAGGAGGAGTAAGCCAACGCATAACAATACAACCTTTCTCATCGCTTAATTAGTTTATGGGTCTCATTAATGGAATTGCCCTTCAAATTTATAAAATACATCCCGCTTGGCCAATCACTGGTATCTACCTGAAATTCAGATACCTCAACAGAATACCGGTACTGCCTGAATAACCTGCCCTGAATATCAAATACAGAAACATTCAGGTTAATTGCCCGCTGTTTCAGAACGATATTAAAATCATTCTCCGTGGGGTTCGGGAATATCAATGTGCTATCCCAGTTAAAATAGGTCTCGTCAAATACCCCCTGACATGGTATATTGGTACTTACCCTGAGGGTATTCGCCCCCTTACTTAGATCCAGGGTTATGGAATTTTCAGTCGTCTGGGTAAGCAATCCGTTTAATTCAATATTATACAGGGATGACCCGGATAGATTCAGGGTTAGCGCAGTTCCATCCAGAGAAAGTATGGCATTGACGTCTATAGGATCCGGTTCAGAAATCACAGCTTCAAAACATACGGTTTCATAGGTTATGCTGCCATTGGTTCCACTAATACATAGTTGGTAGCTGCCAGCACTCAGATTTGAGAGGGTGTATCCGCCAGTGAAGTTTTCGTTCACATTCGTGCCAGGTCCTGTTACCGTTACACTGTAATCCAGGCTTTGTATAGTCGCAACTTCAATGCTTCCATCGTTATTTCCTCTGCAGGATTCACTGGTTAGGGAAAGGGTGAAGTTGTCTGGTGGAAATCGATAAACAGGACACCCATCGGCATTTACCTCGATACCCGGAGGGGTACCCAGACAAAGATCATCCGTGTCGTCAAAAACACCATCGTCGTCATCGTCAGGCCTGAAATCGCCTTCCGCACAAATTTCCAGGGAAAAACCATTTATCAGGCCACCATCTGCAGGCGCTGTATCGCTTACCTCAAGGGTCCAGGTTCCCAGTGTACTTTCTCCAATGAAGGAAGAAAGCGACCCCAGGGGGTTTATCGTGCCGGAAATACCCGGATTACTGCCACAACTAAATGCCGACCCGTCATCATCGAATATCGCATTGATATTCTGAGCTCCCCCACAGGAATTGGCAGCCAGGATAACGGAAGTTCCCGCTGGCGATATCAGTTTGATGATCAAATCAGATAAATAGGTATGTTCAATGTCCAGGATCACATTGACATCTGCAATCGGGAGGTCATTAAAGAATGTGATCTCCGATGTCACAACAGGAGTGCCAGTGGATGATATGGAAAGGGGTAAATTCTGAGCATCACGGGTTTTACAATCGAGCTGAACGGTTGTAAAACTAAATGCAGGCGAAAAGGTTCCTTCGCCACATGGATTTACAGGTTTTACCCTCCAGTAATAAACGGTGTTCTCCAGTAGTTTCCTGGGTGTAAACTGATTGACAATAACATTTCCCATATCTACTACACTGTTGAAGGCTGCATCTGTGGCAATTTCCACCTGATACGAACTGTAGGCTGCATTATCCTCCCATTGCAATAAAGGAAGTAAGCTAACATCTATAGCGCCATCGGTTGGGAATGATAGCGGAACATCGGCATAGGTACTATTGAACAGGGCCAGTTCCAGAGGTACTTCCTGCGTAAGACTGCTAGCAGTGGCCGTGATCGTAATGGGATAATTGCCAATAGCTATCCCGGAAGTATTCGAAAAAGTTACGCTTACCGAAGTTGAGGCAGTAGTGCTTGGCGGACTAAATACAACGCCAAGCCCAGCAGGTGCATCAGGGACTGAAAAAGTCACTTCTTCCGCAAATCCAAGATAGGTTTCATATTCAAAAGGGATAATAAGGTCGGTGGGCTGACAAACCTCATAATTGAGGGCATCAAAGTCCATTACAATTTCAGATTCCGTAATGGCAAAATCACTGCTGTTCACAGCGAAAAATATATTGTTGGAAGCTTTGACCATAAAACGTCCGTTCTGTGTGGCTGTTCCCGGCAAGAGTACTTCCTGCTCCCCGTCATTTGGCACATCCTCTACAAGCAGTATTGGGAAACTATTCCCTCCATCGAGCGACAGGTAAATGTCCATAAGCTGTGCCCGGATAGGAACTTCATCTGTGCCCGACACATCCCAGGTTACTGTTTGTACTGATCCTCCTGAATAGCTTTGAGCTGCAGTCTGAGAGGTGACCGCAAAAGGACCGGCATTATTAACTACCTCCACTTTCATAACTTCTGAACTTACCTGACCGCCACCCAGGGCATTATCGCGAACAGTCAGGGCAAAATTCATTTCACGCTCTATGTTGGAAACGGTTTCCCATGGGGAATTAATGGCTGGATTCGTCTGTGTAAGGTTACCCTGGGCTATCTCCGAAAGCCTGGGGAAATACCGCGATGGATCCGTAGTGGGCGGAAGAGAACGGAAGTTTGCACCGTTTGGGTTGTCAGGGCCAAAGGTCTCAGTGGTTACAATCCCATCATCAATCTGCTCCCAGGCATAGGTGAGAATATCAGAACTGTCCAAGTCCGAAGCCGATCCAGTCAGCACAAAGGCAGTAGATTTTGGGATTCGGTAATCAGGTACGGGGAGGACCACCGGGGGGTTATTGATCAGTGGTAGTTCCTCTGCACAGGTATTGAATTCCAGATATTTCGCAATCTGAAATATACTGATATAATGAAAATAGGGATCACTAAATGAGGCTACGTTATTCCCCTGGACAATTCCGGCATAACCCATAATTGTTGATCCACTGGCAGGTTCCACCTGAACCTGTGTTCCTTCTGATTCAAAAGACCAGGTATGATTGGCGCCAAACTGGTGGCCTAATTCATGGGCCACGTAATCAATATCAAACCGGTCGCCCTGGGGATCCAAGGAAGATGAATAGGCACTCCCTTTCTGATTGTCTTTACAAACCGAGCCAATAAAACCTGCATTTCCGCCATTGGTGTCCTCGTGAAATAAATGGCCCACATCATAATTCAGTGAACCAATTGTACTGGCCAGGGTGTTCTGTACCTCGGTGTTCAAATTTCCCCCATATGGGTCGGTCTCTGCATCAGTAAACACAACCAGGTCATTGTTAGCCACTAATTCCAGGGTAACTCCAAGGTCAGCTTCAAATACCTCATTGACTCTGGTGAGCGTGGCATTGATTGCTGCCAGGGCATCTTCAACCGTTCCTCCGTGATAAGCCGTGTATTCTCCGGTTGCCGAAACGGCCAGGCGGTATTTGCGCAAGATCTGGTCATCAAATAAGGGTAAGGAAGGGAGTAAATCAGGGGCTGCTTTGGACTGGGTATTACAGATAAAGGTGTCAACCCTGAAGGGCAGATCATCCCGCGTATAGACGGCATAAACGGCCTTTTCCTTCCCTACTTTTTCAATAAAGGTGTGACCGGAGCCTGAGGAATTGATCACCATACCCTGAAGGCCCTTGTGGGAATAACTAAATCTGATCTTACGTGCTGGCGTTCCCGTGCTATAGCCTGTGAAAGAGCGTATACCCGGATATTTAGCAGCTAATTCAGGTGCAAAAACGGGAGTTTCCCTTACCCTGAATCGCATAATACCTCCTTCGGTATCCGGAAAAGTAATAGTGCGTTCCGATAAGGTTTGTGCATTTATTCGTTGAAGCACGTCCTGAAAAGCAGTTTCTTGAAGCGTAAACAACGCTAAATTTTCGCCCCCTTCGTTCATCAGATAGCTCTGAGGTACAGCATCTAACGGAGTTCCCTGCTCCCAGTAATCAGACTGGGACCAGCCGCAAAAGGAGAAAAAGAATATGGGAATTGATAAAACAAGATGTAATTTTGTTTTCATCAAAGGGGTTTTGCGCGATAAAAGTAAGCCTTTTTATTATTTTCACTCTGTGATCACAGTCCAAAGCATTTCCAATTACGACAAACGGCATAATACGGTCATCACCATTGGCACCTTCGACGGAGTTCATATTGGACACCGTAAGATATTAGAACGCCTCATAAATAGTGCCAAAACTTCAGGGTTAAAGGCTACAGTACTCACATTCTTTCCACATCCACGTATGGTCCTGCAGAACGAAGCCGACATTAAACTACTCAATACAGTAGAAGAAAAGAAGGCCATTATGGAGGAGATCGGATTGGATTATCTGATCATCCATCCTTTTACCAAAGGGTTTTCCCGCCTTACCGCCACGGACTTCGTCAGGGATATCCTGGTTAATGAATTGAAAGTCAAAAAAATCATTATTGGGTATGACCACAGGTTTGGTCGCAATCGCAATGCCAATATTCAGGACCTTATGGCCTTTGGGAATACGCTCGATTTTGAAGTTGAAGAAATCCCCGCACAAGAAATAGATGAAGTATCCGTTAGTTCCACAAAGATCCGGAAAGCACTGGAAGATGGTGACATCCCTACCGCAAACCGCTTTCTTGGTTATCCGTATATGCTCACCGGATCGGTGAAGAAAGGCAAGGGCCTGGGCCGAACACTTTCTTTCCCAACAGCTAACCTGCATATTGAGGAATATTATAAGCTCATCCCTAAAAACGGAGTCTACGTTATTCAAAGTAACTTGAATGGTCAGGCCGTTAAGGGAATGATGAATATCGGCGTTAATCCTACAGTCGATGGTTCTAAACGAAGCATAGAAATCCATTTCTTTAATCTGGAAGAGGACCTGTATGGCCGAACCGTGCGTATAGAAATCCTGCACCGCCTTCGGGATGAAAGGCGATTTGATTCCGTGGATGCCCTGCGCCAACAACTGGAAAAAGATAAGATCAATGCCCTGTCGTTAATTTCCTGATCCATGATTAATCGGCTCCTATTTTCAAAAATGGACAACAGCCCGTTGGTCCTATTTCGGATCTTTTTCGGTATCCTGATAAGCATGGAATGCTTTGGCGCCATCCTTACCGGTTGGGTAACGCGAAACCTGGTTACTCCTGATTTTACATTTACCTTTATTGGTTTTGAATGGCTGCGAAACCTGCTTGGTCCCGGAATGTGGTTATACTTTATTGTAATGGGATCCCTGGGAATCTGTATTGCGCTCGGATACCGGTACCGGCTGAGTATGATCAGCTTTACCCTGATGTGGACAGGGGCCTACCTGATGCAGAAAACTTCTTACAATAACCATTATTACCTGCTTATACTGATCTCAGGGATTATGTCTTTCCTTCCTGCACACAAGAGTGTATCCCTGGATGCCGACAACAATCCAAACATCCGCCGGGAATGGATGTACAGCTATGTAAAATGGCTCATTATTTTGCAATTGTTTATCGTCTACACCTATGCCTCTGTTGCAAAATGGTACCACGATTGGCTGGATTTCAGCATTATCAGCCTGCTGATGGAGGGAAAAAAAAACTATCCTATTATCGGAGAGTGGTTGCAATTGGAGGGTACCCATCAGTTTATAGGTATAGCCGGGATCCTGTTCGACTTGTTTATTATTCCGGCCTTGTTGTGGAAACCAACCCGCAATCTGGCCTTTGGCTGCTCCCTGTTTTTTCACCTGTTCAATTCCATAGTATTTCAGATTGGTATATTCCCGTATTTGTCCCTGGCGTTTATCGTCTTCTTCTATGAACCCCAAGCTTTGCAGCGTATTTTTTTACGGAAGAAGACGCCCTACACAGCTACTGAAACAGCATCACCTTCCTATCGAAAACCAATGCTTTGGCTGGCAGGGCTTTATTTTATCATGCAGATCCTGCTCCCGTTAAGGCATCACGTGATTCCCGGAGATGTGCTCTGGACAGAAGAAGGCCACAGGCTGAGTTGGAGAATGATGTTAAGGACGCGATACGGACAGGCTACTTTCACTGTGGTCGACAAAAAGGACGGGGCTCGTTTTAAAATAGACCTGAACGAATACCTGAACAAAAAACAACAACGAAGGATAGCGGCTTACCCTGATTTTGTCTGGCAATTTGCTCAATATCTTAAGCAACAGTATGCGGAATCAGGGAAGGATGTAGCGGTTTATGCCGACACACGGGTCCGTGTCAACAACCATCCGTTTTCGCCGCTTATCGATCCGGAAGTAGACCTTGGGAGTGAAGAATGGAGCCCCTGGAAACACCACAGCTGGATCCTCCCTGCGCCCTGGTCAGGGAATGAACAGCTCAAGTAAAGGCAGTCCGCCATTGGGCCTACGGATGCACTGCTATTCTTTTACCTTTGATTCGTTGGCTTTTAACCCTAAATTTGCGTTTTAAAACTATCCTAATGCTTCAACTGCATATCCTGCGAGAAAAGGCAGAAACCGTTTGTAAAGCGCTCGAAAAGAGAAATCTGGAAGCCCGTCCCCTGGTGGACAAAGTCCTTGAACTGGACGAAAAAAGACGGTCGTTTCAAACCCGGCTGGACAATACACTGGCAGAATCCAATAAGCTTTCAAAGGAGATCGGCATCTTGTTTAAGAATAAACAGATCGAGGAAGCAAATGCCCTGAAAAATAAGACCTCAGTGCTTAAGGAAGAGACCAAAACCCTTGGTGAAAGTCTCAATTCAGTAGCAAAGGAGTTACAGGAAGCCCTGTATCAGATTCCCAATATCCCACACGATCTGGTTCCGGCTGGCAGTACTGAAGATGACAACGAGGAGGTATTCCGTGAGGGGGATATTCCAGATTTGGGAGATGATGCGCTGCCGCATTGGGAATTGGCGCAGAAGTATGATATTATCGATTTTGAGCTGGGGGTGAAGATTACCGGAGCCGGATTTCCCGTTTACAAAGGCAAAGGCGCCAGGCTACAGCGGGCGCTCATCCAATATTTCCTGGATAAGAACACGGAAGCCGGCTATACGGAAATGCAGGTACCACACCTGGTCAATGAAGCATCCGGTTTCGGAACCGGCCAATTGCCGGATAAGGAGGGGATGATGTATCACATAGGTGAAGACAACCTCTATCTGATCCCAACGGCGGAAGTCCCGGTTACCAATATGCTGCGGGATGTTATCCTGGAACAAAAAGAACTGCCCATAGCCTATACCGGATACACACCCTGTTTCCGACGTGAGGCAGGTAGTTATGGGGCTCACGTACGTGGTTTAAATCGATTGCACCAGTTCGATAAGGTTGAAATTGTACGTGTGGAACACCCGGATCAGTCCTATGCTGCCCTGGACATGATGGTAGAACATGTAAAGACCTTATTACAGGAATTGGAGCTTCCCTATCGAATTTTGAGATTATGCGGAGGCGACCTTGGATTTACCTCAGCCCTTACCTATGATTTCGAAGTATATTCTACCGCTCAGAAACGCTGGTTGGAAATTAGTTCGGTATCCAATTTTGAAGCCTTTCAGGCAAATCGATTAAAACTCAGGTACAGGGACGACAATAAAAAAACACAACTCGCCCATACACTCAATGGAAGTGCCCTGGCTTTACCCCGGGTATTAGCTGGCATACTGGAAAACTATCAGACAGCTACCCATATCCGTATCCCAAAGGTATTGATACCCTATACCGGGTTTGATAAAATTGATTAGCCGTCTTGTATTCTCCTTAACAACAGGTAAACCTGATCTGTGCTATCTTTGTGAAAAAGTGCGCATGAAGCGAATTTGCCTGATACTGATCTTTTTATGGGGAATCCCGGTTCTCGGACAGGCCGATTTCCTGGCCAAGCAGTATCTGAATGATGGAGAATACGAAAAGGCGCTGGTTTTTTATGAACGTCTCGTAAAAGACAATCCTACCCGGCCTGATTATTTAGAAGGTTTGTTAGCCTGCTTTCAACAACTGAAACGGTACCAGGAAGCCGAACAGCTTTTATTGGACAAGATAAATCGCAGGAGTACCTCTCCTACCATATTTATTGAACTGGGTTACAACTACCGGTTGCAGGAGATACCAGATAAAGCCAAGGAAGCTTATGAAAAAGCCCTGACCTTTATCGAATCCAACCCCAACTACGGATACCTCATCGGGGTTCGTTTCGAACGCTATGCCCTGCTTGATTATGCCCTCAGGGCCTATTCCCGGGCCATGTCTCTTAATCCCCAACTCGACTATAACTACCAGATGGCCCGTATTTATGGGGAAAAGGGGGATATTGAAAAAATGTACCAGTCCTTCCTGGAGCTCTTACTAAATGGAAAGGCCTCTAAGGCCAATATCCTTCGCAATATTGACAACTTCATTTCAGAAAACCCTCAGGATCCAAACAACCTTTCCCTGAAAAAAATCCTATTGAAAAATGCGCAGTCCAATCCAGACCTGTTATGGAATGAATTACTCAGCTGGTTATTTGTTCAGCAGCGTCAGTTTAATCTGGCTTTCATCCAGGAAAAAGCCATTGTAAAAAGAGCTGCGGAGAACAATCTACAGCGCATGGAAAGCCTGGGTAACATCGCATTAAAGGACGGGGCTACAGCAGATGCGATCTCGATTTTTGAATTTATTGAAAAGAACAGCTACGATCCGGTTACCCGTTTGAACGCCCGATTAAATCTTATTGATATTGCACTGAAAGAGGCCGACGAAAAAGACATAAGGCTAATTGATGAGAAATTCATGAGCCTGATGAATGAATACGGGTATCAGGGAGAAACCTTACAGTTACAGATTGCCTATGCCAATTTCCTGACCTTTAAAAAAGATAGTCCCGGAGAGGCCGAAAAGATCCTGAAGCAAGCGTTGCAGCTGCCACTTACGAAATATTCAGAAGCCTACGTCAAAATAGCTTTGGGCGATATTCTGGTTTTTAGTCAGAAATTCAATGAGGCCCTGATCAACTTTTCCCAAATCCAGAAAAGACTTAAGAACGACCCTCTGGGTCAGGAAGCGCGCTTTCGGGTAGCACAAACCAGTTTTTACAAGGGAGATTTTGACTGGGCACTTACTCAACTAAAGGTATTGCGAAGCTCCACCTCGCAGCTAATCGCAAACGACGCTATGCAACTGAGCCTGCTTATTTCAGATAATTCTCTGGAGGATTCAACACAAATCGCCCTGAAGAAATATGCCAGGGCTGATTTTCTCGCCTATCAGAATAAAAATAAAGCATCGATTGAAGCGCTTGGGGATATCCTGGAAAATCATAAAGGAGAAAAAATTGAAGATGAGGCCTTGCTGCGACAGGGAAAATTGTTGGAAGAAAGTGGAAACTTTGATGCCGCCCGCCTCAATTACCTGAAAGTAATTGAGTTTTTTGGCCAGGATATCCTGGCAGACGATGCGCATTTTGCCATAGCAGAACTGTATCGAAATAAACTCAATCAACCGGAAAAAGCGAAATACCACTTTGAACAAATCATTTACAACTACCAGGATAGCTATTATTTCCCCCAGGCCAGGAGAAATTTCAGGATCTTGAGAGGAGATGTCATAAATTGATTTATAACAGGTTAAAGATATATTTTTGGCTATTCGGAATTTTCCTTAAACGTAAGTCATGATCATATATAATGTAACCATAAACATTGATGAAACGGCCCAGGAAGCCTGGCTGCAGTGGATGAGGACCATTCATATTCCCGATATGTTAGCTACAGGGAAATTCTCAGAAGCAAAAATGAGCCGGGTTATGGTAGACGAAGAAATGGGCGGTGTTACTTATTCAGTGCAGTATACGGCCAAAAGCAAAGCAATACTCCAGCAATACTACCAGGACGATGCCGCAAGATTAAGGCAGGATGCCGTAGACAGGTTTGGAGAACAATTTGTTGCCTTCCGGACAGAGCTCGAAGTAATAGAGATTCAAAATACCGAGCTCAGAACCGCGACAGAAAACTTGTTTATATACGGAACCCTATTGGAACCCGACGTCAGAAAAATGGTTTTTACACGCGAAATTGAAGGGAGAGAAGATGTGCTCCCCGGCTACCGAATTCATAAGAACAAAGTGGCGGGGCTTTATCCTTCCGTGGAGATTACCAATAAAAAGGAAGATAAGGTTTCAGGAGAAGTAGTGGTGGTTAGTCCGGGAGATCTGAAGCGGGCAGACCAATATGAGGGAGAGGCCTATATGCGCATTCGTGTAAAGCTTGATTCCGGAGCAGAAGCCTGGGTATACCTGGAAAAACCCATTGAGAAAAAACGGAATTCGTGAAGGGAAAAAAGCAAAAACCCTTCGCAAAATCAAAGCGAGGCCGCTACCAAACAGACTCCGCGACCGAGGTTCGTGCAAAAAAGCACCTCGGGCAACACTTCCTGAAGGATAAGCATATTGCCAGCAAAATTGCGAACACGCTCTCGCTAAAAACATGCCGGAACGTTTTAGAAATAGGTCCGGGCACAGGAGTGCTCACACAATTCCTCCTCCAACAGGAAATACATCTGGCGGTTATGGAGATTGACCGGGAATCTGTAGCCTTTCTCCAAAAAGAATTTCCAATTATACATCCGGAGCTCAGGCCGCACATGCATAAACTAACTATTCATGAAGACGATTTCCTGAAAACCGATCTCGAAACACTTTTCTCGGGCGAACCTTTCGCCATTACAGGTAATTTCCCCTATAATATCTCCTCCCAAATTGTCTTCAAGACTCTTGAAAACAGGCATCGTATCCCAGAATTTTCTGGCATGTTCCAAAAGGAAGTGGCGAAACGTATATGCGAAAAAAAAGGGAGTAAAAGTTACGGTATCCTTTCCGTACTTACCCAGGCCTTTTATGAGACTAACTACTTGTTCACGGTACACCCCGAAGTATTTGATCCTCCGCCAAAAGTGCAGTCCGGGGTTATCCACCTTAGCCGTAAGCAACCGTATCAGCTTGACTGCAATGAAACCCTGTTTTTTAAAGTGGTGAAAGCGGCCTTCAATCACAGGAGAAAGACACTTCGCAACAGCTTAAAAGGCTTTAACTTATCTGATAATCTAAAAGAAGATACTATCTTTGATCAGCGCCCGGAACAATTGGATGTTGCCGAGTTCATAGCACTGACCAGGAAGATAGAAAATGACACCGTTTAAGCTCACAGATGAACTACTGGCTGAAATTGAACAGCTGATCGACGAGCAGAAGGACACCCAGATAATGTCCATTCTGGATGATGTACATTATGCTGATGTCGCTGAAATTGCCAATGAGCTGAACGAGGACCAGGCGACCTACATCATAAAACTCCTGGATAGCGACAAAACCTCAGATGTGCTCACCGAACTGGACGATGATGTTCGGGAAGCCATCCTCAACAATCTTTCATCCAGGGAGATTGCAGAAGAACTTGAGGAACTGGATACGGATGATGCTGCTGATATTGTTAGTGAACTACCGGCGGAAATCGTTCAGGAGGTTATCTCCGAAATAGAAGACCGGGAACATGCCGAGGCTATCGTTGATCTCTTGCGGTACGACGAAGATTCTGCCGGGGGACTCATGGCCAAGGAATTGGTTAAGGTCAATGAAAACTGGAGCGTGCTCACCTGCGTTAAGGAAATGCGCGCCCAGGCCGAAAACGTTACCCGTGTACATTCCATTTATGTCGTGGATGATCAGGACATGTTGAAAGGCAGACTTTCCCTAAAGGATTTGCTGACCACTTCTACAACAGCACCTATCAGGGATGTCTATATCCCAAAAGTGGATTCCGTTAGTGTAAATGAAGATCCGGAGGAGGTAGCACGAATCATGTCCAAATATGACCTGGAAGCCATTCCAGTGGTAGACGAAATAGGCCGACTGGTTGGGCGGATTACGATTGATGATATCGTAGATGTAATTCGGGAAGAAGCAGAAAAGGATTATCAGCTCGCAGCGGGTATCTCGCAGGTAGTGGAGGCTGATGACAGCATCTGGGAACTGACCAGAGCTCGTTTACCCTGGCTGTTTTTGGGCCTCATTGGTGGCGTCGGTGCGGCGGCTATAATGGGTGGCTTTGAGGAGATGATCAGCAGACATGCCATCCTATTTTTCTTTACTCCGCTTATCGCTGCCATGGCAGGAAATGTGGGAGTACAATCCAGCGCTATAATTGTGCAGGGATTAGCCAATGACGACCTTAAGGGCAGTGTTTCAAATCGTCTGATCAAAGAACTGCTGCTGGCTACCCTGAATGGGTTGGTCCTTGCTATTGTTTTATTAGGTTTCACATGGTTCTGGAAAGGGAGTTTTCCAACGGCCCTGGCTATATCCATCTCGCTTATTGTGGTAATCATAGTAGCAGGCATTATCGGTACTTTTATTCCTTTATTCCTGCATAAAAGAGGTATAGATCCGGCTATTGCCACCGGTCCGTTTATTACCACCAGCAATGATATTTTTGGGATCCTGATCTATTTTTGGATCGCCCGGCTTGTACTGGGCATCTGAATCCCTTTTACAAAAAATACCTACCTTGGGCGGTGACCCTATAAACCCCGTTTTGTCAAGTACATGAAAGTAAAGGTTGCGGTAATACAGGAAAGTCCGGTATTCTTCGATAAGGAAGCCAGTCTCCAGAAAGTAGCTTCATTATCAGAGCAATATGCTGCAGAAGGATGCCAGCTTCTGGTATTTCCGGAGTCTTTTATTCCGGGCTATCCCCGTGGTTTTACCTTTGGGGCTACCGTGGGTAAGAGAACGGAAAGTGGCCGCGAACTTTACGCCCAATATCACCAAAACAGCATTGCCCTCGAAGGAAAAGATCTTGAATTCCTGGAAAGAACGGCCCGGGAAAACAACATTTATTTGGTGCTGGGGATTACAGAAAAGGAACCAACTCATGGCAGCCTGTACTGCTCGATGATCTACCTCTCTCCTACTTCTGGTTTGATGGGTGTACACAGAAAGATCAAACCCACCGGTACGGAGCGGATCGTTTGGGCCGAAGGAGATGCCTCGTCCCTGGTTACTTTTGATACCCCTGTTGGCCGTCTTGGAGGCCTTATTTGCTGGGAGAACTATATGCCAATGGCCCGTGTTTCCATGTACAGAAAGGGAGTGCAGCTCTACATTGCCCCTACCGCAGATGCCCGAACATCATGGACGTCTACCTTACAACATATTGCCCTGGAAGGCCGGTGTTTTGTACTGGGTTGCAACCAGTATTTTACTAAGTCCATGTACCCCGAGGCCTATTTGCCCTTTTTACAGGACGACACTGAAGCCATGTGCCGTGGAGGAAGCGTGATCGTTTCCCCGATGGGAAAGATCCTGCAAGGACCCCTCTGGGACAAGGCTGGGGTATTGGTTGCCTCCCTTGACCTGGATGAGGTTACCCGAAGTAAACTCGATTTTGATCCCAATGGCCACTATACCCGTGATGACCTGTTTG
>CAJHYA010000164.1_pt1 | contig 19182 bp, 16 predicted proteins | sample 9198611 | NCBI WGS metagenome assembly CAJHYA01 (sample SAMEA7708353, study PRJEB35096) | sediment metagenome | biome: marine neritic benthic zone biome [ENVO:01000025]; feature: sediment [ENVO:00002007]; material: shallow marine sediment [ENVO:03000034] sea grass bed [ENVO_01000059] ... | reverse complement strand
TGTGAGGTTTTCTTCCGAATCGTGCTTAAGCAGGTAATCCATCGCTACATTTCGGTACAGATTGTCACGAAGCTCCTTTTGTTGCACCAGGCTATCTATCAGGCGTAGTTTGTGCCTGTTCAGATGTAGGCGCTTAGAAGCGGCCATATTCTGACCTCCACAATCGCTCTTGCATTCCATGTAGGACAAATTACCCAGGTGATACTTCATGAAATTGTAATACGGGCGTAAATAGGTAAGCTCTTCATCATCAAAATCGATGGTCTCCCGATATGCATAAAAATCGTCGGGGAGATTATGAATTGTTTTTTCTCCGGTTCTTCTCCGATGATAGAAGGGATACGCTTCCGTATAAATATAGGTACCGTAAACGATACCCGCCTTCGCCATTTTGTATGCTTCTACCGAAAGATCGGCCTCTTCATTTAGCGCTTCCAAGCTACTGAGCTTCATTTCCCTCAGGGAATCAATCTTGTCAGCGAAAGTTTTCGGCTCCAGTTGATATAGGCTATAAATCTGCCTTTCCTCCTTCTCATCGGCCAGGAACATTTCAACCATAAAATTGTTGATCTCTTCGCCGATCCCTGAAAAAACAAGGGATTCATCAAAATTGATGGTATTGAGGCGGAGCTGTATACTATCTCCTTTTTCTAGATATACATACTGTTCTTCGGGATGGTGCTGAAAGTGGTGAAGGCCTTCGCTTATGGAATCCAACTTTATGACAAAGCGGTTGGACATATCCAGAAACGCCGTATCCAGGGGGAGGTCTCCTTTGAAAAGGACAACCTTGTCGGATGTAGGATTTACAATTTCACCTGCGAAAAAAACGGAGGAGGTATTTCTGTCCTTCTCCCCGCAACTCCAAACAAATACAATACACAGGCAAAATAAAAATCTTGTCATACAATTAGGGCGTTGGTCTCACAACAAAACTAATTAAACATCAAAACTGTTGCTGTTAATAGGGCGTTAAATATGGATAAGTACCGTTAAATTCAGCTAGTTAAAAAGGCATGTAAGTTTCTTGATTAGGCGAATTTATTTTACCTATTTTTGCGCAAAATTTAAAATAGGTTTATGCTTTCAGTTTCGAATCTTAGTGTTCAATTTGGTAAACGCGTTCTCTTTGACGAAGTGAATGTGAGTTTTACCCAGGGAAATTGCTACGGAATAATAGGGGCTAACGGTGCCGGTAAGTCTACCTTTTTAAAGATTTTGTCAGGCGTATCTGATCCTACCTCCGGGCATGTGCATTTGGAACCGGGAAAGCGTATGTCTGTACTCGAACAGGAACACAATGCCTATGATGAATTTGGAGTTTTGGAGGCCGTGGTAATGGGAAATAAGCCGCTTTTCGAGATTAAGAAGGAAATCGATACCCTCTATGAGAATTACAGTGATGACAATGCAGACCGGATAGGGGAGTTGCAGGTCACCTTTGAGGAAATGAATGGATGGAATGCCGATAGCGATGCAGCGGCATTACTTTCCAATCTGGGTATCCCGGAAAGTCTCCACTATACGCAAATGGCAGAGTTGGATGGGAAAATGAAAGTACGGGTTTTATTGGCCCAGGCACTTTTTGGCAACCCGGACGTCCTGATCATGGATGAGCCTACCAATGACCTGGATTTTGAAACGATCAGCTGGCTGGAAAACTTTTTAGCGGATTACGAGAATACCGTGATCGTGGTTTCCCACGACCGCCATTTCCTGGATGCCGTGTGCACACATGTAGCGGATATAGACTTTGGTAAGATCAACCTGTTTTCAGGGAATTACAGTTTTTGGTATCAGAGCAGTCAACTCGCGGCCCGGCAACGTGCCCAACAAAATAAAAAGGCCGAGGAAAAAGCTAAAGAACTGCAAGAGTTTATTCAGCGCTTCAGCGCCAATGTTGCAAAAAGCAAACAGGCTACATCCAGGAAGAAAATGCTGGAGAAGCTGCGCATTGAGGATATCAGACCTTCCAGTAGGAGATATCCCGCCATTATTTTTGATCGGGAACGTGTGGCAGGAGATCAAATCCTGAATATAGAAAATTTGTCGGCACTCTCTGAGGAAGGGGAGATCCTGTTTCAGCATGTAAATCTAAATCTGGCCAAAGGGGATAAAGTGGCTGTGCTTTCCAAAGATTCAAGGGCAACAACCGCATTTTATGAAATCCTGATGGGGCACAGACAACCCAATACTGGAGCTTATCAATGGGGGGTCACCACAAATCAGGCCTATCTTCCACTGGATAATTCTGATTTTTTCAAGGAGAATATCAATCTTGTAGACTGGCTTCGACAGTGGGCTAAAACCGATGAAGAAAAGGAAGAAGTACACCTTAGGGGCTTTCTTGGCAAAATGTTGTTCAGTGGAGAGGAGGCACTGAAAAAATGTACAGTACTTTCAGGGGGAGAAAAGGTGAGGTGCATGTTGAGCAGGATAATGATGCTCAGGGCCAACGTATTGCTGCTGGATGAACCCACAAATCACCTGGATCTGGAAAGTATTACGGCCTTTAACAATTCCCTGAAGAACTTCAAAGGAACCGTACTTTTTACTACCCATGACCATCAGTTTGCACAGACGGTGGCCAACCGCATTGTGGAACTCACACCAAAGAATATTATCGACCGACATCTGTCCCTGGATGAATACTTAGAGGACAAGGGGATCAGGGAACTCCGGGATAAGATGTATACAGTAATGGTATAACCAATAAAAAAGCACTTCAGGAGAAGTGCTTTTTTTATGTGGTATCTAAGCGTTGAAATATTTACTATTCCAGATGGCTGGATTGAAATTTTTCCCCAGGGCAAAACCGTAGAAAATCACTACTGCCGCAATTGATTTGAACATAAAGAAGAAAATTATCCAGAATTCAGCCGAGGAGCTCGATTTTGAAAACAGGCCGTTGGGTACCATCAGGGTAGCCAGATAACTTATCAGGACAACCAATGCGGTAAGATTCAGCACATTCTTAAAGGGCCAAACTAAAAGCCTTCTGAGGGGGTGCAGATCGTTCCCCCACTTGTGTATCAGATAATAGTACCCGTTGCCGATGGGGGCAAAAAGTAAGGGGTCGTCCTTATCTTCCAATTTGAACAATTTGGAAGGCGCAATAATCTTGTAACCTTTAAGCTCCGTGTCGTGTTCTTTTTCAAGATTTTTAATTTTGGAGATAGCTTCCTGCGGAATCTGGGCTTTGAAATAGCGTGAATCCAGAAAACGCAATCGGTATTCAATGCAAATGGATTTTATCTGCTCTATATGATAGATTCTATCCGTTTCCAGAAGGTCAAATGTAAAGTCGTTATAGATCTCTTTGGAATTGCCGGTAACGTTTGCTACTATCCGGTCTTCCTTTTCGGCGTCTTTCCTGAGTAACTGATAGACTTCCTGGATTATCTGGTCTTCACGAGCGTGCTGCCCGCGAAACCTATGCAGTCTCTCTTCGATATTGGTTCGAGGTAACATTTTCTTTTTTTAGCAATTGGCCCAAAAATAAGCAATCCGGGCTTTTCGATCAAATCCCACTCGACGTTAAAAAATGTTAATATTATGTTAATGTGAATAAGTTTTGATTGGAGTTTTTCCCGTCAAGACATGCATTATTGTATATTGACGGGCTTTTGCTACCGTTAATCGATAGCAGCCCTAAAATACTTACAGAACACTACTATGCAATTAATGGCACGTTTTGCGATTGTCTTAACCCTCTTTTTCCTCGCCACCACGGTCAAGGGACAGTATGCCAAGGACGAATTTGGTGTTGCTGCCCTGAAACCTTCAATTTTACAGAGCAGTGTGTTAATCAAAAATCACCAGACCTTGCTGGAGGCTTTCAAGATTGCAGAACTGGACAAAATTTTAGGAAGTCAAGGCCCAATAACCATTTTCGCTCCTTCAGATACTGCCTTTAAAAAGCTATCCCATCGCACAGTATCGGAGTGGCTTGCCCCTGAGAACAAGAAAGAACTGTTATCTGTATTAACCTATCATATGGTGGTAGGACAGATCACCGCTTCTAAAATATTGCAGGCTATGGCCAGCGGACGGGGAAGCGCAGTTTTTAAGACGGTACAAGGCAATGAAATTTTAGCCACTTTGGAAGGCAGCAGTATAATCCTCACAGACTGCTCTGGAAATTCTGCCAAGATCAAAACCGAAGATACCAACCTGAGCAATGGGGTTGTGCATGTAATTGATTCAGTGATTCTGCCGGAGGCGCTTGACTAGCGAAGTTCTGCTCCCAATTCTTTTTCGTACCGCGCCCTTAACTTGTTCATGATCTTGTCGATCTGTTTGTCAGTTAAGGTCTTTTGTTCATCCTGCAGGGTAAAACTCACCGCATAAGACTTCTTCCCTTCAGGAAGATTTTTTCCGGTATAGACATCGAAAAGGCTGACATTTTTGAGTATTTTCTTCTCAGTATGGAAAGCTATTTCACGAATCCGTTCAAAGGGCACTTCATCATCCAGCAGCAATGCAAAATCTCGTTTAACATCAGGGTATTTAGGAACCTCACGATAGGTAATTTCCTGTTTTGCTGCCAGTGCAGTTACGTTTTCCCATTGAAAATCCGTGAAAAGGACCTCCTGCTTGATATCAAAATGCTTTAAGATATCCTCGCGTACCACACCAAGGGAAGCCAGCAGGTTTTTCCCTGAAAAGTAGTCCAGTCCCTCAGAAAATACGGGATCCTTTGTAGGGCGGACTTCAAAATCTTCAATACCAAATCTGTTGAAAACCAGATTAGTGGCAGCTTTTAGATAATAAAAATCCATATCCCTGGCCGGACTTGTCCAATCCTGGGCATGCCTGGAACCACTCAACAGTAGGGTCAGGTGTTTTACTTCCCTATAAACATCTCCTTGAGTGTGATACGTTATCCCGAATTCAAACATCTGCAGGTTGGTCTTACGCCGGTTGAGGTTATGGGAGATCGCTTCCAACCCGGAAAATAACATGGATTGTCGCATCACCGACAGATCAGTACTTAGTGGATTTACTATTTCTGTTTGTTCCTTTATTGCCTCTTCCCCTAAAAATTTGGAATATTCCGGATTGGTAAGGCTGTTGGCAAGAATTTCGAAGAATCCCTTGGAAGCCAGCAGTTGCCCAATGGCGTTCTCCAGTTTGTAATCTTCATATTTTGAGGAAGGCGCAATGGAGGCGGTCAGTTTCTCCGGTACATTTACGTGGTCATAGCCATAAACCCTGAGAATTTCTTCGATAACATCCACTTCGCGCTGCACATCCACCCTGTAGAAAGGGATGAGCAGACCCAGACCGGTCTCGGTGACGCTTTTTACCTGAATATCCAAAGAGGCCAGAATCGTTTTAATATTGTCCCGCGGGATTTCCTGCCCGATCAGGGTATTGATTTTTTCAAAAGTCAGGAAAACCTGACGGTCATCCATCTTCTTGGGATACAGATCAATAATATCGGAAGAAATATCGCCACCAGTGAGCTCACAGATCAACAGGGCCGCCCGTTTTAGGGCATACTCCACATTGTTGATATCAACCCCTCTTTCAAATCTGAAGGAAGCGTCCGTGTTTAATCCATGCCGCTTGGCACTCTTCCTTATGGAAACGGGATCGAAATAAGCACTTTCCAAAAATATGGCCCGCGTATCTTCAGTTACTCCGGTATTGATACCACCAAATACACCGGCGATACACATGGGTTTTTCTGAATCACAGATCATAAGGTCTTCATTATGGAGTTCCCGTTCTTCACCATCCAGGGTCATGAACTTGTCTCCCGGTTCTGCCCGTCTGACCACAATTTTTTTTCCATAGATGCGATCGGCATCAAAAGCATGTAAAGGTTGTCCCAGTTCGTGAAGCACATAGTTGGTGGCATCAACTATGTTGTTAATTGGACTGAGTCCAATGGCCCTTAGCCGGTTTTTTAACCAGTCAGGAGAGGGTTGAACAATTAAATTGCTGATTGTGAGTCCGCAATATCGAGGAGCAAGACTGGAATCTTGAACCTTGACATCGATCTTTAAGGCCCTGTTCGTGATGTTGAAATTACTAACCGAAGGGGTGATAAGGCCCGTATGGACTTCCTGCTGAAGCAGGCCGGCCTTCAAATCCCGGGCAACTCCGAAATGACTCATAGCATCTGCCCGGTTAGGGGTAAGACCGATCTCAAAAACCTCATCGAGCTCAACCTCAAAGATTTCCGAACATGGGGTACCGGGTTTCAGTTGGTCGTTGAGCACCATTATCCCTTCGTGGCTATCTCCCAGACCCAGTTCATCCTCGGCACAGATCATCCCAAAACTGGTTTCCCCCCGTATTTTCCCTTTCTTAATGGTCCAGGATTCTCCTTCCGTAGTGTAAAGTGTAGTACCAATAGTGGCTACCGGTACTTTCTGCCCCGCTGCTACATTGGGAGCTCCGCAGACGATCTGTACAGGATCTCCTGTCCCGATATCCACGGTTGTAAGTTTGAGCTTATCGGCATTGGGATGCTTGATACAGCTAAGTACCTCCCCAACAACTACCCCTTTGAGACCACCTTGTATGGATTCAAAGCTATCGATTCCTTCTACTTCCAGCCCCAGGGATGTTAACAGATCCCCGGTCTTTCGGGAATCCCAATCCAGTGAAATGAATTGCTTTAACCAGTTATAGGAAATCTTCATGCTCTCAAATTATGGGCCCAAATATAAGATAATGCCTCCTTAGATTCAATAAAGACTGGTTGTTTGATCACTGAACAACAGGATTTAATTCCCAAAGGGGATATCTAACCCCATATAAAGGAAAATGAAAGCGTTATAATTTAAATAATGGTTGATTTACCCAACCAGATATTCTCCCGGTTAAGGATAAGTTGTTCCTCATCATCATTGATGTTCTCAGCAATAAAATCCCCCACATATTGGGTTCCATAATGTTGTTCCGGATCCAGGTCCTGAGTAACAATACCTTTTTTCATGGCCTTGAGGACCGATATGACCACAGCCCGGGATTCCTCATCCAAACCAAAATGATCCAGCAGCATGGCTGCTGAAAGGATAGATGCAATGGGATTGGCAATATTTTTTCCCTTGGCTTCCGGATAGGATCCGTGTATGGGCTCAAAGAGGGCATGTTTATTTCCCACAGAGGCCGAAGGCAGAAGCCCAATTGACCCGCCAATAACGCCCCCTTCATCAGAAAGGATATCCCCAAACATGTTCTCCGTGAGGATCACATCGAACTGGCTGGGATTGAGAATTAATTGCATGGCGGCATTGTCAATAAACAGGAAATCAACGGCTACCTCCGGATAACTTTCCGATATTCTGGTTACGACCTTTCTCCAGAGTCGCGAGGATTCCAAAACATTTGCTTTATCCACCAGGGTAAGCTTTTTCCTTCTGGATTTGGCTGCTTTAAAGGCGAGATGGCTGATCCGACTTATTTCTTCTTCTGAATAGACGCAGAGGTCAGACGCGATCGTTCCGTCCTTACTCAGCTTTTTCTCTCCAAAGTAGATCCCTCCTGTAAGCTCACGATAAATGACGAAGTCGGTTCCTTTGATCACTTTCTTTTTAAGTGGGGATTTGTCGATAAGCGTCGGGAAAATCTTAACCGGCCTGATATTGCTGAAGAGACCCAGTTTTTGTCTTAACTGAAGCAAGCCCTGTTCCGGGCGTATCTTTGCCTCGGGATTATTGTCGTATTTGGGATCACCGATCGCGCCGAAAAGCACCGCATCAGAGGAGAGGCAGATTTCCAGTGTTTCCTGGGGCAGGGGGGTGTCACTTTCTTCTATGGCAATTGCCCCTACGGATGCTTTCTGAAACTTGAATTCATGCCCAAAAATATCGGCAACCGCCGTAAGACATTTTTGTGCCTGCGCCGTTACTTCGGGGCCTATCCCATCCCCAGGTAACAAGGCTATCTTCAATTTCATTTAGGCAATACTTTCAACTTTTACCTTGCTGGCTTCAATAATCTTGTGGATATCATCATCCAGTATTTCTTTCTGCCGATCTGCAAACTTGAGGAATTCCCCGTATACCTTATCCAACTGCACTTTTGTGAGTTCATATCCAACATTCTTGGCACGGTAAGCAAGTGCGGCCCTGCCACTTCTGGCAGTAAGCACGATGGACGAATGGTCTACACCAACATCGGTAGGATTAATTATCTCATAGGTTTCCCTTTTCTTGATAACCCCGTCCTGGTGAATTCCAGAACTATGGGCAAAGGCATTGGATCCTACGATTGCCTTGTTAGGCTGCACGGGCATACCCATTTTTTGAGAGACCATCTGACTGGTACTGTACAACAATTTGCTGTTGATGTCCGTGTCGAGGTTCAGGTAAGGATGTTGCCTGAGGATCATAACCACCTCCTCCAGGGAAGTATTTCCGGCGCGTTCTCCAATTCCGTTAATCGTACATTCAATTTGACGGGCACCGTTTATAACTCCTGAAATGGAGTTTGCAGTGGCAAGGCCGAGATCATTGTGACAGTGACAGGATAAGGTGGCTTTGTCTATGTCTTTTACATGGTCGATCAGGTACTTCATCTTCGCCCCGTATTCCTCCGGGAGGCAATACCCGGTGGTGTCCGGAATATTCAGAACAGTTGCACCTGCCTTGATGACCGCTTCACATACCTGCGCCAGAAATTCGTTATCTGTGCGGCCTGCATCTTCGGCATAAAATTCTATATCCTCTACGAAGGTCTTGGCATACTTTACCGCTTCTACCGCTCGTTCCAGGACTTTTTCCCGGGTAGAGTTGAATTTGAATTTAATATGGGAATCCGAGGTGCCTATACCGGTATGAATTCTGGGCCTTTTGGCGTGCTTTATAGCTTCGGCAGCAACCTCAATGTCTTTTTTGACCGACCGGGTAAGTCCGCATACCCGGGCATTCTTAACAACTTTGGCAATTTCTGCTACCGATTTGAAATCTCCGGGGCTGGAGATAGGGAATCCCGCTTCGATAATATCCACACCCAGCTCATCCAGGCGACGGGCTATAACCAATTTTTGTTTGGTGTCTAATTTACAGCCTGGAACCTGTTCTCCATCCCTTAAGGTGGTATCAAAAATGTCTACCTTTTCTTTAGTCATTATATTTGTATAAATTTAGTCTTAATTACGAAAATATACCTAGCATATTGATCCGCCTTTAGTCCAGAGAAGCATTTACAACGTTTATTCACTTTTCCATAATACTAAAGCGCTGTTTTACAACTACTTAAATTGCTTTTTTTACGATGACAAATGTCCATAAAGACGCTTTGTTCATATTGGTGAAATCCCTTTCGAAATCCGAAAAGCGACAATTCAAGCTTTATGTCGGCAGGCTTGGGGTCAACACCGATGCCAAGTTCCTGGCGCTCTTTAATCTGTTGGATAAAATGAAAGCGTATAACGAAAAGCTCATACTGGAGAGTGGCATTGTAAAGAAAACACAGCTTTCCAATCTGAAGGCGCACCTCTACAAACAGATCCTGGTGAGTCTTCGACTCAACCCGGTTAATCAGAATATTCGCGTACAAATCCGGGAGCAACTCGATTTTGCCACCATACTCTATCAAAAAGGGCTTTACAAGCAGAGCCTTAAGATCCTGGATAAAGTAAAAGCAGTGGCGATCGATAATGAGGAAAAGAATATCGCCTATGAAATTGTGGAGTTGGAAAAGGTCATTGAAACCCAGTATATAACCCGCAGTATTCCGGACAGGGCGGATGAACTGGCAGTACAGGCCAAGCGACTCTCGGATCAGAACACGCTTACCAGCCATTTGTCAAACCTTTCTCTGCAGCTGTATGGCATGATGCTCAAACTGGGCTATGTACGGAACGATGAGGATTACCAGAAGGTAGAACGTTTTTTCAAGATGCATATGCCCGAATACAAAATGGAGGACCTCGGATTCAGGGAAAAACTTTGGTTGTATAAGGCCTATCTCTGGTACAGTTTTCTCCTGCAGGATTTTCTATCGTGCTATAAATATGCGAGTAAGTGGGTAGATCTCTTTTATGAGAACGAGCGCATGATCTACCTCAATCCGGTCTTCTTTCTCAAGGGGAATCATTATCTGCTGGAATCGCTCTTCTTTGTTAAGTACAGCACACAATTCCGGGCCACACTGGAAAGGCTGGAAGAGGTAGTCGAGGATAAGAATTTTCCCCGAAACGATAATATTTCTTCGCTGATCTTCCTCTATGTGAATTCAAACAAATTGAATTTACACTTCATGGAAGGCACTTTTGAGAAAGCGCTTTATCTGGTTAAGATCATCGAATACGGAATCAACAAACACAGCGATCGCATCGATGAACACCATGTCATGGTCTTGTATTACAAGATTGCCTGTCTTTATTTTGGCATTGGAGACAACAAAACCTGTATCGCCTACCTGAAGCGGATTATAAACAATAAGAACCTCAAAATGCGCGAAGACCTGATGTGCTTTGCCCGGGTATTGAGCCTGGTAGCGCATTATGAGGCCGGGATGGATTATCATTTGGAAGTACAACTGAAAAGCACCTACAAATTTCTGCTTAAGATGAACGATCTGCATGCCGTCCAAAAAGAAATGATCAAATTCCTGAGAAGCCTTGGGGATATATACCCCCATGAACTCAAGGCAGCCTTTCAGCAGTTGTACGATCGTTTGAAAGTTTATGAAAACCATCCCTATGAAAAAAGGGCTTTCCTTTACCTGGATATCCTTTCATGGCTGGAAAGCCACCTTCAGAACAAACCGGTTGCCCAGATAATCCGTGAAAAGGCAATGGCCCTTACGCGATAAGCTGTTTCCATACTACCATCCTAATGACATAGGTCCCAAAGCAGCCCGGGCGGAGGAGGGGCTACGAGATGAACGGTTTCCTTTTTTACCGGATGAAGAAACGACAGCGATCGTGCATGGAGGTGAATACTTCCGTCGGGGTTGCTTCTGCTATAGCCATATTTAAGGTCCCCTTTGATGGGACACCCCAGTGCAGCCAGTTGGGCGCGGATCTGATGGTGTCTGCCCGTTTGTAAATCAATTTCCAGCAGGAAATAACGATCCAGTCTCTTCTTAATACGATACAACAATCTGGCCTCTTTACTACCGGGTACTTCCTTGGGATATGCGTAGGATTTATTTTGTTTGGGATTCCTTTTCAGCCAGTGTACCAAGTTGTCCGTTGCCTCAGGGGGTTGTTCTTTAACCAGTGCCCAGTATGTTTTTTTTGCTGTTTTTTCGGCGAATATTTTGTTTAACCGGGCCAGGGCTTTTGATGTTCTTGCGAATACTACGACCCCAGAAGTAGGACGATCCAGGCGATGTGCCACCCCCAGAAAAACATTACCCGGCTTCTGATATTTCTTTTTGATATACCGCTTTACGATTTCACTAAGCGGTGTGTCACCGGTCTTATCCCCCTGAACAATGTCCCCCGGCCTTTTGTTTACGGCAATAAGGTGATTGTCCTCATACAGCACCTGAAGATTCTGTGCATTGCTAAGGGTTTTTGCTGTCAAAACTTAATATTGCTCTTCCTCGCTGGGGAAATCCAGGCTCTTGACGTCCTTGACATACTGGGAAATGGCATTGCCCATATCCACATACAGATTCATATAGCGCCTTAAAAACCTGGGGTTGAATTCGTGGGTCATCCCTAAAAGATCATGGATCACCAATACCTGTCCATCAGCATAACGGCCTCCACCGATACCTATAGTTGGGATGGTCAGTTTTTCAGAAACCATCTTGGCAAGTTGCGCCGGAATCTTTTCCAGCACTATGGCGAAGCACCCCAGCCTTTCCAGGAGCAAGGCGTCTTCTATGAGTTTTTCCGCCTCTTCCTTTTCCCTGGCTCTTACTGTATAGGTGCCAAACTTATAAATGGCCTGTGGTGTTAATCCAAGATGTCCCATAACCGGGATGCCGGCATTCAGAATCCGTTTAACCGAATCTTTTATTTCAACACCGCCTTCTACTTTAACCGCATGAGCGCCGCTTTCCTTCATGATTCGGATGGCAGACCTCAGCGCTTCTTTAGGATCACTTTGGTAGCTTCCAAAAGGAATGTCAACCACCACTAATGCCCGATCTACTGCCCGGATCACGGAAGTAGCATGGTAGATCATTTGGTCCAGGGTGATGGGGAGTGTAGTCTCATGACCTGCCATGACATTACTGGCCGAATCCCCTACAAGAATTACATCTACCTTGGCAGCATCCACGATTTTAGCCATGGAATAATCATAAGCTGTGAGCATGGAGATTTTTTCCCCGTTTTGTTTCATATCTACGAGCGACTTAACCGTCACTCGTTTGTATTCTTTCTTTGCTGTTGACATGCTTGGCACATTAGATAGGTAAATGTAAGGAGAATTGCCCAAATTTTTCCCTGTGCACAGAGCACTTTGAAATAATTCCCTAATTTTCCAAATCAACAATTTTTACACATGTCAAAAATCATATTATGCCTGTGCTGTCTTAGTACGCTGATGCTATGTGGCCAGCGAAACGAGGAGCAAGAAGTGAAGCAAACAATTATGCGTTTCTTCGAGGGATTTCACAAGCAGGATTCTCTGATTATGCGGTCTGTAATTGGCCCTAATCCCATACTGCAAACCCTGGGTCGTAACAAGGAAGGAATTTCCGAGATCCGAAACGATTCTTTTGACAGGCTCGTGCAGGCTATTGTGTCAATTCCCGATACGGTCAAATTTGAAGAGCGCATCAGTGCCTATCAAATTAGCATAGACGGCCCTATGGCGAATGCCTGGACCCCGTATGAATTCTGGCTGAATGATGAGTTCAGCCATTGTGGGGTTAACTCTTTCCAACTTTTCCATGACGGTTCTGCCTGGAAAATCATATATCTCATAGATACCCGTCGCCGGGAAAATTGCCAATAAGTCCCGGAGTATTCCCTTTAGGGATTATCAAGCACTTGTTTTACGCTTGCTGTACACATATTTTCCCGCATTAATGACATGATGTCAGGTTTGCGGACTTGGCATGTTGTTTGTCGTTTCCATGACAGCTTGTACAGGGAGTACAATACAAAACACTAATTTAAAAGACGCGAAATGAGTAAAATAATTGGTATAGATTTAGGAACAACAAACTCCTGCGTTTCTGTAATGGAAGGAAACGAGCCGGTAGTGATTCCCAATGCTGAAGGGAAACGCACCACGCCTTCTGTTATTGCCTTTGTAGAAGGTGGTGAAATTAAAGTTGGAGATCCGGCTAAAAGACAAGCCGTGACAAACCCACATAAAACGATATATTCCATAAAAAGATTCATGGGGAATAAGTACTCAGAATCTAAGAAGGAAGCCGACCGGGTGCCATACAAGGTGGTAAAAGGTGATAATGATACGCCCAGGGTAGATATAGACGGACGTCTGTACACGCCACAGGAATTGTCAGCGATGATCCTGCAAAAAATGAAGAAGACGGCCGAAGATTATCTGGGTCAGACAGTGACCCAGGCGGTTATTACGGTTCCCGCCTATTTTAACGATGCACAACGTCAGGCTACCAAAGAAGCCGGAGAAATTGCAGGACTAAAGGTAGAGCGAATTATCAATGAACCTACCGCTGCATCACTGGCCTATGGACTTGATAAGAAAGATACAGATCAGAAAATTGTGGTTTTCGATTTTGGAGGTGGAACACATGATGTTTCCATTCTGGAATTAGGAGACGGGGTATTTGAAGTACTTTCTACCGATGGTGACACTCACCTGGGTGGAGATGATGTGGACCAGAAGGTGATCGATTGGCTTGCAGAAGAATTCAAGAAAGACGAGGGCATGGACCTGAGGGAAGATCCGATGGCTTTGCAACGATTGAGAGAAGCTGCAGAAAAGGCCAAGATAGAATTGTCTTCCTCTTCACAAACAGAGATCAACCTGCCCTATGTCACAGCAACGGCATCTGGTCCCAAGCACCTGGTACGTTCTTTGAGCCGTTCCAAGTTTGAACAATTGATCAGTGATTTGGTAAAACGCACAATCGAGCCCTGTGAAACCGCACTTAAGGCTGCCGGGCTTTCAAAAAGCGATATTGATGAAATTATCCTGGTTGGTGGATCTACGCGGATTCCCGCGGTTCAGGAAGCAGTGAAAAAATTCTTTGGCAAAAATCCCTCCAAAGGAGTGAATCCCGATGAGGTGGTAGCCGTAGGAGCAGCCATTCAGGGTGGTGTACTAACCGGAGATGTCAAGGATGTACTGCTGTTGGACGTTACTCCACTTTCCCTGGGTATTGAAACCATGGGTGGGGTAATGACCCGACTTATTGAGGCCAACACCACTATTCCGACCAAGAAATCACAGATCTTCTCAACTGCGGCTGACAATCAGCCTTCCGTGGAAATCCACGTGCTTCAGGGGGAACGACCTATGGCAGGGGATAACAAGACCATTGGAAGGTTCCATTTGGATGGGATTCCACCTGCACCAAGAGGGACACCGCAAATTGAAGTCACCTTTGATATTGACGCCAATGGTATTATAAAAGTGTCAGCTACCGATAAGGCAACAAATAAGTCCCAGGATATTCGGATTGAAGCTTCTTCCGGCTTAACCGAGGAGGAAATCTCAAAGATGAAAGCAGAAGCAGAAGCCAATGCTGAGGCTGATAAACAGGCCAAGGAGAAGGCAGATAAGCTGAATGAAGCGGATGGTATGATCTTCCAGACCGAGAAGCAACTCAAGGAGTTTGGCGATAAATTGTCTGAAGACAAGAAGAAACCCATAGAAGAAGCCCTTGAGGAATTGAAGAAAGCTTATGAATCCAAGGATATTGATCAGATAAATCCTGCCCTTGAGAAAATCAATGAGGCGTGGAAAGTAGCTTCTGAAGAAATGTACAAAGCTCAGGCAGAAGCCCAACAAGCAGGAGGATCTCCCAACGGAGAGGATACTGCCGAAGGAGGGGACAGCCAGGAAGGCGACAATGTCGAGGATGTAGATTTTGAAGAGGTTAAATAATGAGATAGGGATATATCCCAGATAACTTCTTATCTTTACCGGGAGGGGTCATATGGCCCCTCTTTTTTTTTGGAATACATTTTGATTCCAAGAGGATAATAAAGACTAAATTTATAATATGATCAAAAAGGTCTTAAAATCCGGGTTTTCCTTGCTATTCAGTATAATAATATCAGGAATGGCATATACTCAGGAGCCAGAAATATTCAGGCGGGATGATTTCGATCTTAAGGGACAGGTCAAAACCTGCTTGCTAATTACCACGTATGGTCAGGAAGAATTTGAGTTTAACGAGTCGGGGTTTCTTACCAAATTAACCACCCGATTTACTGAGAATGACTACAGCGTAACCTATTATAAATTCAGGGATACCTTATTGTCGGAAAGACGCGATGAGAACTATATACAGGGCCAGCTGGATGAAGCTACATCTATTGCACATATCTATGCGCTGGATACTGTGGCAGGCAGGAAAATATCCGAAAGAATTTTCTCATACCAAAAGGAATTCCTGGATCAGTACGAGTATTATTTTGACGATACAGGAAAACTCATTCGGGTAGTTCGATCCAATGAAGAGGGTGTTGATGAAACCGACATTTCGTATGCTGTATATAAGGATGAGGAAACGGTAACCTATATGGTAAACGGAGTAATTCACAAGTCTGTCCGTACCTCTTATAAAAATAAAGGAACAGCAGAGGAGCAATACATAATCTTAAAAAAGGAATTCCTTAGTGGAGAACCTATGAAAGCCTTTGAGGAAATCAAGGGAAACAAGGGTCAGCTAAGATCCCTTAAGGAATTTGCTTTCGATCTTAAAAAAGGTGAATTCGGGATCGTGCAGCAAACGGATTATGAATATGATGATGAAGGTAATCTCAACAGGGAAACCACTTTTCTGGGAAGAGCTAAGTCAGTCAAGAATTATATCTATCAGTTTGATGGGAACAACCCAAAAAATTGGATCAAGCAAATAGTGACCCCTGATAATACCTACAATACGCGCAGGATTACCTATTTCGACTCAGAAGAAAAATCTCAGGAATAAATTTAAAGCAGGCGTTGGCGCTACTTTTTTTCAAAACATGCTTCTATTGCTTCTAATGCTTTCTTATACAGGGTTTGTGCATCCTCTATCAATTCATCCTGCATTTCTTTTAAGGAATCTGCATAGGAGGAATCTTTATATTTAGCCTCTATCTGATCAATTGAAAATTGTGGCAGCTCGCAATCCAAAAGGGCACTTAATTTCTTAACCGTTTGATCCAGTTCCTTAAACTCTGTTAAAGCGGCCGATTCCAGTTCTTCAAGGGCCTTTATATGTGCAGCTTGTTGTTCCGGTGATAGTGAAGTCTTTTTGGTTGCTATCGTATCGGTATTGGGATTTGATACTCCGGTCTCTTCTGACATGCTGCACAGATCAAGATTCTCCAGTACCGAATATAGGTCTGCAATTGCGCGTTTCGTGAAATAACGACCCATATCCCAGTCTTTGGGATCAAGCGCTTTTTCCAGGTTTTCAATACCAGCGGCAATGGAAATCAGAGCGCCATCACATCCGCAACTATTGACCAGGTCCCTGGTTTTTTCCAGCGCGTCCAAAGCCCTTCCGGCATAGTATTGCTGATGGTCAAAATTATTAGCCTTAAAGGATTTTTTACTGTGTGATAATCCATAACTGGCAGAAGTGTAGCCATCTGCGCAACTTGAATTTCCTAATGCGGTTTGCGTACATAAACAGATCAGAAGGATAGCAATCTGGGACTTGAAGTTCATCTTAAATGGGTTTGAAGTCCTGAAGGTGCCTCTTACTGCAGGATATTACAAATGTTTGTTGTGAATCAACAGGGCCTTGTGGTAAACAGGGAAAGGATTGTTATCAGCCTCAGTCAGTAGCAGCTTTCAGTTTCAGGGAAGGTCCCATTCTTCCTTAAGTAATCCATAGCAGCAGGTGTTGCGTTTAAAACCGTCATCGAGGTAGACATTTTTGCGCAGTATGCCCTCCAGCCTGGCGCCAAATTTCTCCACCGCTTTGCGGGAAGGCGTATTACGTTCATCGATCCTGAATTCGACTTTCTCAAATCCCATTTCAACGAATGCATGCTGTAACATAAGTATTTTCATGGCCCTGTTTAAGCCCGTGCCATGAAAGGCACTTCCTATCCAGGTAGCTCCAATATGTAACACCTTGTTTTTCCAGTCGATATGCATAAAGCGGGTGCTGCCGGCATAGGCGGAATATTTTTTGTCATAGATGATAAAGGGAATCGCATGCCCCTGCTCACGGTCCTTCAAAGCCTGTGTCACATATTCCCTCAAGCCTTCTGCAGATTCCACATTTCCGGGCGAATACCTTACCAATCCGGGTTGGGAGGCTATTTCGGCAAGCTGGGTGTGGTTCTCCAGGCTAAGCGGGATTAACTTCACCCTGTCGTTTTCCAGCGAGGGTTGTGATATCATATCAGCAGATCTTTAAATACCTCCTTTTTAACTTCATGCCCCCCGTCAAAAGGGCGCAGTTTTGCTCTGCCTGCAAATAAGGCATCCAATTTTAACTGTTCACGCGCCAGGCGATCCGGATTGAGGTATGGATCCTGACGCCCGTATACAAAGGAAACTACCGTCTCCTCGCTGAGATACCGGAAATCTTTTTCCCCTAATTCTTCAGGAAGTCCTCCTGCGTACAGGATTATTTGATACGGGTTTATCTTTTTATATGCCAGAAATCGTGCAGCAATGGATACCCCCTGGGAATAACCGAGTATAACCAATTTACATCTTTTCGGAATAGTTTCGGAGGCCAACACCGCATCCAGATAGGCCAGGACATTTTCTTTTTCAACAGCTGTGTTCTCACGGGTGAGCCAGCTGGCACCCACGTGCTTGTATTCCCCGTTTAAATAATATTTCGACGGGGCCTGGGGAGCAATGAAGTAGTGTTTTGATTCGGGGAAATCCGTAAAATACCTGAGGAAATAACGGCTCAGATAACCTATTCCATGAAAAACAAGCCAGACGAATTCTGTAGTATCTGAAAGTGTATTTAAGGTGGCATAACTATTCCTGTGCTGATATGTCACAGCCTTTTCCTGAACCTTCATTTTTCAAAGATAAGAGAAACCACCTACTAAGCATGATTGCGTACTTTTGCAAAAAAGATTTTATGGACGAATACAAAAGTAAGATCCTTAAGGTATGCAATGAAGTGTGTAAGAACACCCTAATGGAGACCCTGGATATAAGCTACGTGGATGTCGGGGAGAATTTTCTAATTGCCAGAATGCCAGTATCCCCAAAAGTACATCAACCCGATGGCGTATTGCATGGTGGGGCAACTGTGGCTTTAGCAGAAAGTGTTGGTAGCGCTGCGTCCTACGTTTTTCTGGATGGTCAAAAGTATTTTGTGCGCGGCATCGAGATCTCGGCGAACCATATAAAAAGTATCACAGAAGGGGAGGTTTTTGCCAAAGCCACCATTATACATAGAGGAAGAACCACCCAACTTTGGGAAATAAGGATAACTGACGGAGAGGGTAATTTGGTTTCCCTCTGTAAACTGACCACAATTGCCCTGGAACGATCCTAAGCCTTTGTAGATGGAATTATTGAAGCGCTTAACAGAGCATTACCGCAGTGATCTGCCTTTTGTAGTCTACCGCAAACCGGGTCAACTAAAGGTTCGGGCTTTTTTACAGGAAGACCAGCAACTAGAAACGGTAAACGATTTCAAGGAAAGTGGTTTTATAATGGCTCCCTTTGTTTCCGGCACCCACCCTACAGTACTTATCCGACCTGATCTCATTGTTGAGGAAGTGTTGGAATCCCGGGAATACAGCCTGCCTTTTGATTCCCATGTCGAGCTTGAAAACGAACAGGATAAGGAAGACTACCTTGAGAAAGTGGGTCGGGCATTAGCCGAAATACAGCTTAAAAAACTGCAGAAAGTTGTGCTGTCCAGACGCATAACATTTTCATCCAAGCCTGATCCTATTGCAGTATTCAAACTATTACTCCAACAATTTCCGCGGGCCTTTGGCTATTTGCTTTACCATCCGAAAATCGGAATTTGGATGGGGGCAAGTCCCGAGACCCTGCTCCATTTTACCAAAGAAAAAATTAGCACGATCTCTCTGGCCGGAACTCAGAAAGCGAGCCAGGACACTTCCCCGGTTTGGTCTGCAAAAGAAATCAGGGAACAGGAATATGTTAC
>CAJHYA010000075.1_pt1 | contig 20527 bp, 16 predicted proteins | sample 9198611 | NCBI WGS metagenome assembly CAJHYA01 (sample SAMEA7708353, study PRJEB35096) | sediment metagenome | biome: marine neritic benthic zone biome [ENVO:01000025]; feature: sediment [ENVO:00002007]; material: shallow marine sediment [ENVO:03000034] sea grass bed [ENVO_01000059] ... | reverse complement strand
GCGACTATAAAAATCACCGATAGTAAGTATACCATCCAATTCATCAATCAAGTCTTCGCGATCCAGATGGAACATGTCTATCGCCAGCTTACAACCCCATAACTTACAACCGGAATCAGAAAGGATTTCCAGGAATTCCCCCACCGGAGGCATATCCAGTTTTTCCATTTCCCTTTTCATCATTTTAGTGGCCAAAGCCTCAACCCCAGGCAGTCCGCCCAGCATAGTAGGCATGTGCATCGCCGGGTTTCCGACGGTAGCCACGTGCAGGTGTTCCAGTTTTTTCTTCTGAATGGCTTCTAAACCGAAAAATGTAAAGAATAGTTCGGCTTCTATACCTTCCATCCGTGCACCGTTGGCCATCACAAAGGCAGCATAGGCATTTTCAAGGGTTCCCTTGGAGAGGATGAATAGCATCTTTTTTACTTTGGTTTCGCTCATAACTCACGTTTATTAGTTTTCTGGCAAATGCCACTACTTTTTTTTAAAAAGGGTTTAGATACAACTTTTGGGTTTGGGGATTCCAGCGATCAGCGTGGATTTTTTCAAAGGTCCACCGGGGAATAAAGCGTAAAACTCCTTGATATTGATTACGCCACTTTTCTTGATACCCCTTATCGAAAGGGCTTCACCACTGTGATGTTTGTCTTGCAGGTATTTAATTACTTCCCAATGCTTATCGGTCATAGTAATGCCCTGCTCTTCCGCCAGGGATTCCCCTACTTCCTTACTCCATTGGCTAAAGTCCAGTAAATACCCTTCTTCATTTACTTCAATTTCCTTATTTGCAACTACAGTTTTCATTGTTTTCTAATATTTGGTTTATGATACTTCTTCAAATTTTTTACCTTTTTCATTCATGGTTGCCGATACAAAAGGAATGGGTGTTCCTTTGAGCAGCATATTCCAGTAGATCCATCGGAAGGCCATTTTACCCATGTGATTCGTACGACTTTCCTTTAACAATTTAAGAGGCCCAACACTGGGGAATGGAAACTTTCCTTCCACAGGTTCGTGGGTGTAGTTGAAATCGATCAACAATGCTTTTCCATTTCCGGTTTCTATAAAACAATTGGCATGGCCGTCAAATTCTTCTTTTAATGGTTCGCCTTTGATATATAGCAGGATATTCTCTGTAAGGATCTCCGCTTCAAAGTGCGCCACGGAGCCAGCCTTGGAAGCGGGTATGTTTGTGGCATCCCCAATAGCAAAAATATTCTCGTGATCCTTGGTTTGCAGAGAAGCCTTATGGGTAGGGACATAATTCAAATCATCCCCTAAACCTGACCTTTCAATAAGAGCATCCCCCATATTGGTAGGTGTGGTAACCAATAAATCATATGGTACTTCTTCATCGGCGTAATCTATGATCTTGTTGTTCTCATAGTCGACACGTTCAATATTGAAATTGGTTACTTCCTTTATATTTTTCTCTTCCAATAAGTAGTGGAGCGCTTTGGTAGCTGCAGGTTTGGTGAAAGCTCCGTCCAGGGGGGTGACAAAGGTAATATCTACCTTATCCCGCATTCCTTTGTTTTTGAAATAGGAATCGGCCAAAAATGCAAATTCAAGCGGGGCAACCGGACATTTAATCGGCATTTCCGTAATATGGACTACCAACTTGCCGCCTTCCCATTCCCGCAATTTATTTCGGAGGGCCTTGGCCCCTTCGTAGGTATAGAAATCAAAGATGTTCTTGTGCCAGTTAGGGCCATCCATACCTTCGATCTCATCCGGAGCAATTTTGCATCCTGTGGCTATGATAAGAATGTCATAGGGAAGTACCTCTCCGTTTTTAAGATCTACTGCATTGGACTCTGGTCGGATAATTTCAATCTCTTCCTGTATGTAATTAACCGCTTTGGGAATAAACTTTTTCCCGTTTTTCTTCACCTGTTTTGAGGTATAAATATCAAAGGGTAGAAACAGGAAACCCGGCTGGTAATAGTGGGTTTTGTACTGGTCCACTATAGTGATCTGCCATTCCTTTTTGGGGAGTTTGGATACCAGGTGGTTAGCCATCATGGTTCCCGAGGTGCCCGCTCCTAAAATCAGTAAATTTTTCATTTTAATAATTTGATATATGGGATTGAATTAGTTGGGATCGTTCCCTAACACACCCCAAAATTAGCTGAGAACTCAGGTGGAAAATATGACATAAATCATAGATGGTGTATAGAAGGCCTTTGTGTAACAAATGTTACCTAACTATTGTAAATCAACTATTTATGGGAATTTTTCCCTATTGCAATAGTAGGAATCGGCCATTCCGTGATATATGATTTTTGTCATGAAAATTGAATTGTTTTGGGTCTAGTTTTGTCCTTGAATATCACCCGTAAATACAACCGATTAGGTGCATTTTGGGAAACTTTTTTGAAAACTAAATTCTACTATTATGAGAAACTTTCTGCTCAATGCAACAGTATTGTTATCTGCTGCATTTGCCTTTGCACAAACTGGACATGTCATGCAAGGTGTGGGATCCGTGAATATGTCCATGGGGGGCGCGGCTACAGGCCAGCCACTGGACATTTCCGGGGCGCTTCAATGGAATCCGGCCTCAATTTCCGTGTTTGACGGTACGGAATTACGGTTTGATGTGGGCTTGTTTTATTCCTCTCCGGAATTGAAGTCAACGGTTCCAGAATTTGATTCTGGTGGCCAACCCACAGGTAATTTCTTCAGCGGGACCACAGCTGATGACCGCGGAATGTCTCCTTTACCAGCTTTAGCTTTGGTTTGGGGCAATCCTGAGAGTCCTCATACCTTTGGTGCTTCTGCCTTTGGAATCAGCGGCTTTGGGGTAACTTTTCCCGAAAACGCCAGTAACCCCATTAATGCACCGCAGGCGAATGGTGGATTTGGCCGAATAGAATCTGAGTATATCTTATTACAAATTGGCTTTGCCTATGCTTACGAACTTTCAGATCAGTTTTCCATAGGGATTCAGCCCAATTTCAACTATGCTAACCTGGAATTGTTGCCAAACCCAACGGCGAATCCAAGTCCTACAGCGGGGTATCCATCAACGGATAAGGCTACAGCACTGGGATTCGGTGCCCAGCTTGGTGTATTCTTTGATTCCGGATCGGGGTTTAAAGCAGGTCTTTCTTATAAAACCAAACAGTCCTTCGGAGATTTCGAGCTCGAGAATACCTATCTCGACAACACTACTGCTACCAATGACTTTAAGATCAACTATCCGGCAATCTACTCTGTAGGACTCGGATATTCCGCAGGGGATGTTGACCTGGCATTGGATTACCGGCTTGTGGATTATGAAAATACCGAAGGATTCCAGGAAAAAGGCTGGACGCCTACGGCTTCTGTTGCCGGATTTGGATGGGAGAATATCTCTGTTATCTCTGCTGGTATCCAATACAAGGGAATTGACAAACTTCCTCTCCGGGTTGGATATACCTATAGCACAAATCCGATCACTGAAGAACTGGCTTTCCATAGTGTTCCTGCTACGGCTATTATCAAAAATGCCTTCCAGTTTGGCCTGAGCTACGAAGTTAGTGATCGACTCGAATTGAATACCACCTATCACCACGGATCAAGTGGGGATGCAACAAGTGGCCAATTACTTAATCCACAATTCATTTCCCAGTTTCCGCCTTATGGTGCCATCCCGGGAAGTGAGGTGTCTTATGACATGACCACCGATATGATTATGTTCGGATTTAGTTATAAGTGGAATAAAACCAGTAGTCAACCTTAATACATGGATTAATACCTAACCAAACATTCGTTTCTGATTGTAAAAGCGGGGGTTATTTCTCCCGCTTTTCTCATATGGGAGATGCCCCCTTTTTCTTATCTTTAATACGGGGTCTATCCGCAACAAACTATGCATCGGTATCTGCTACTTCTTCTTATTCTTACCTGTACGCTCACCACTGGCAGCGCCCAGCGATTCCAGTACAATACGTACCAGGGGGAAAGTGTACCCTTTAAGAAGGTTAATGAAGTAATCGAGGATAGTCATGGATATATCTGGCTCGCTACCGATCAGGGTTTATTTCGGTTTAATGGGCAGCAATTTGAGGACTATAACACCTCCCTGCAAAGCCGCTACATTAAGTCTTTTGCACTGAAAAACAGGGATACACTGCTTTTTTCCAATGACAATGGGATCTTCAAACTCTTCTACGCTGAAAAAAGTGTGAGAATTGCCCCCTGGCTTACACGTAGCAATTTTGAAAATACAATGGGATACCCGACTCAGATTTACTGGGATACACAGGATCGTTTATGGGTGGGGCAACTCAACGGCTCCGTACTCCTCTTTCAGAAGAACCTAAACGAGCCAGTGAAGCTGAACCTTCCCAATGTGGATAAATCCCCGAAAATCGTTTTTGGTGAAGACAGCTATGGCAACATTTGGGGGGTTGTTTCAGGAAAAGGGTTATTCCGCTATCAAGCAAAGCAGGAAACAATGGTGCCCCTTAGAGGATATGAAGGTGCTGAAGACCTTTGGATTGAAGATAATCGGTTACTAGTAGCAGGAGAGGGGCTGTATGATATATCCACAGGAGCTGATGGTAGGATTCTGAGGAGCAGGAGGAAATTTATCTCCAATATCCCGTTTACCGAGATCAGTTCAGACGGGAAGGACAAGTTCTATTTAGCTTCAGGGATGACTATTTTTACAGTAGACCAGGAATTAAAATCCCTCAATCCCGTATATGGTTCCAACGATCCCCACAGGGTGGAACAATTACCTTTTTCTGATATAAACCATTTGTATTTTTCTTCGGATTCCACGCAAAAAGGGAGCAACCTTTGGGTAAGTACGAATCAATCCCTGGGTCTCTTGTATACCAGCTATTTCAAGAGTGTGATTGGGATGGCCCATGATAATGTGCTGGCACTGACTGCAAGTGGAGAAAATGAGGTCTTAATTTCCAAGGGGAACGTGTTTGAGGTCAATACGCTGGACAAATCCTATAAACTCTTACCCGGTCTTAACCGGGTGTCGGCTATTGCCACACATGGAAGTAAAAAGTGGTTTGCCACAGCTGATGGGCAAATTATAGTATATGATGGTAATAATCCCATAAAAAAATATGATTTGAGTGGCAGGGGAGGAGGCATTTTTTATATGCAGACAGATCATCTTGGGGAGGTCTGGTTTTGTCAGGCTCCGTTGGATGCTCCCATTAAGGGGATTGCCAAAATAACTTCTCAGGGTACAATCCGTGAATATGGGGAAACGGAAGGCTTCCAAAGCCGAATCCTCGTGGCAGATGAAGGGGGAAGAAATGAACTCTATGTCGCTGGAATTGGGGAAGCGGGTTATCTCTTTGCCTATGATCGTGAAGCAGACCAGTTTATTAACAAAAGCTTATCCTTTCCTTTTAAAGTAAGTCGCAATTTTGAGGTGCACGACCTCGCTGTAGACAAGCGGGGGTTGGTTTGGATGGGCACCACTGACGGACTCCTGCGTTATGATACGGAGCGTATTCAGCGAATCCCCCTGGGTCCTTATACCATGAAGGAAGTTCGGTCGGTATGTGCTATGCCCGATGGCACCCTTTGGCTGGCGACGGATACCAGCGGTCTGCTGCATTTGGATCAGGACCTGAATTACGTACTGTTTGATGAGTCCAGTGGCACGCCATCTAAAATTGCAGCCTACAGGAGTATGGTGGTAGACGGACAAAATTTCCTGTGGGCCGGTACCGCTGAAGGTGCTGTATATTCCACAATTCCGAATCCGACACCTATGGGTACACCAACACCAGAAGTCACGGTGTCTGATCCGGACCAGGCTGGTATTTATCCGGATGCCCCGGAGTTTGACCAGGATGATGACATACGATTTTTGGTAAATGCGGTTACCTTTCCGGGGGAGGAAGTGCAATATGAACATAAAAGCTATCCCTCCGGAACCCTGCCCGATGAGGTTGCTGAACTCTCCTGGACAATTGTTCCTGAGTCGGGGGAACTCCGATTGCGAAATCTTAGTGCAGGCCGCTACATCTTGCAGGTACGAGCTCAAAAACAAGGAGGCTTTGCCTGGAGTGCTCCGGCGGAACAGGAATTCCTAATTAGGAAACCCTGGTATGCAACTTTCTGGGGGATTTTGTTGCTGGTACTTGGCACAGGGCTCTTTTTCTGGTACGGCATTCGCCTGTGGATCATTAAGAAAACCCGGCAGCTAAGGACCACGCTTAGCCGTAAAGAGAAAGAACTCAGTGTAAAAGAGGAAGAACTTAGCGCTCAGATGAATACTTTAAAATTACAGCGAACTGAGCTGAAAAGTGCAGGCGTTACTATCTATCTGTTATTGAGACTGTTAAGACAAATTCCGCCCAGGGCTACCTGGAAAGAAGTACTCCCCGTTTTATGTAAGCTCGTGGAGCTGCCCACCGGAATGGACGCTTTTGAACTGGCTTTTGAAAGTGGAAACGACATGAGGCATTACGGATTCAGGAAGGGTCAGAAAAAACCGCAAAAAAGGGCTGAAGAATTCAATGAGAAGGATGATCTTACAAGTTATGTGCTCACCAATAAGAAACCCATCTTAATTCACGATATTGACAAGGAAGCAGGACAGTATATCAATCATAAGGACAATAAGGGGTTTCATTCCAGGATCTATGTGCCTTTTGAGCAGGTTAACGGCGCTGAAGCGGTACTCTGCGCATACGGTAAGGAAAAAAACCGATTTGTGCAGCGAGACATGACGGTTTTACAGATTCTGGCCACATTCCTTGCGGTTAATATTATTGATGAATTACGTTGATCCACATGAAAGAAAAATACATATTAACGGTAATTTGCGCACTCATGCTGGGCTATTTAAGCCCGATGCAGGCTCAGGCGCGGGATACGCTGTTAATTGGGATTCATGAATCTCCACCCTTTGTTATCCGGGATCTGGACGGCAATTACCGGGGCCTCTCCATAGACCTGTGGAAAGGCGTAAGTTCAGAGTTAGAACGCCCCTTTCGCTTTGTGGAATTCAGCGATGAGATCGGGATTATACGGGCACTGGACTATGGGGATGTTGATTTCTCGATCAATCCCCTGATCAATACCCCGCAGCGTATGCAAAAATTTCAGGTAAGCCAGCCCTTCTACATTTCCAATATCGGAGTTGCCATCACCACCTCAAGTCAGTCCCAGTTCCAGATATTCATTAATAATTTCTTCTCAGGGGCCTTTTTGAATATTGTTTTCCTTTTATTGGCCATACTCCTCTTTTTTGGAACGCTCTTATGGCTGTTGGAACGCAAGTATAACAAATACCAGTTCCGCCCGGGATTTATGGGGTTACTCGATGGGTTGTGGTGGGCCGCTGTTACCATGACCACTGTGGGGTATGGGGATAAAGCACCAAAGACCACTGCCGGCAAGACCATAGCCATAATCTGGATGTTCACCGCCGTAATTATTATCTCCAGTTTTACCGCAACCATTGCCTCCACGCTAACCGTCAATACCCTGGCGGCCAAGATCGAGTCTTTGTCCGACCTCAAATCGGTTGAGAGAATTGGTGTAGTGGGGGCCACAGAAAGCGAGGATTTTCTGTTGCGGAATGAAATGCAGGCTTACGAAACGTACCGTACACCGTTACAAGCTTTAAGAGCATTGGCAAGGAAGGAAGTTAATCTGCTGGTACATGATAAAGTGACCCTGGATTACCTGATACGGACCAATCAATTAGAAGGAAAAGTGCAGCTGTTAGGAGTTGATTTTGAAGACCGCTACCGATGTTTTATGTTTCCGAGGAACCATCGGGATTTCAAAGCTGTTAATGAAGGACTCATGGCGTATATTCTGAGTCCGGAATGGAAGGAAACCCTGCTCAACTATGGTGCGTCGAATCCATAAAATGAAACCGTAAATAAATGATCATACACAATCTTTCCGAAACCAATTCACTTTTAAACCAGTTCGTATCCGAATTGCGTGATGTGAACATTCAACGAGATTCCATGCGTTTTCGAAGGAATATCGAACGAATCGGTGAGATCCTGAGCTATGAATTGAGCAAATCTCTGGACTACCGGGTAAATACCCTGCAGACCCCTTTTGGAAAAAAGACCATGTCTCTCCCCAATAACAACCTGGTACTCTGTTCTGTCTTGCGGGCAGGACTACCATTACATCAGGGACTTCTCAACTACTTTGACAAAGCCGAGAATGCCTTTATCTCTGCCTACAGACACCATCCTGAGGGTCAGGATACATTTGAGGTTATCGTCAAATATTTTGCCGCTCCGGCACTTGGAGGTAAAACCCTGGTACTTACGGATCCCATGCTGGCTACAGGTAAAACTCTGGAAAACGTGCTCAAGGCTTTGAAAACCCACGGAGAACCGAAAAAGATACACATCATTTCCGTGATTGGATCGCGGGAAGGGATCAGTTATGTTGAAAAGGTTTTCCCGGAAAACACCCAGCTTTGGATCGCTGCTATCGATGATGAGTTGACAACCAAGGGGTACATAATTCCCGGACTGGGGGATGCTGGCGATCTGGCCTTCGGGGTTAAGCTCTAGGGAGTCATATCTCATTTTAAGATGTTTATGTCAACTTAGCTGTACTCAAAACTCCTGCGTTTACTTACATAATAATCTGGAAAAGTCTGTAACATTGGTTACTGCTTTTAGGTAACAATGGTTACTGATATCCGTAAGGCATCAGCCTAATTTTGGTGGAAATATTTATGTATATGAAGAATTTCCATCTGCTATTCATAATGCTCTCAGGCGGCCTGCTGTATGCTCAGGATACCTTATTAATAGATAAGGCTATGGTGCTGGAACAGGTGGAGAGCCAGAATTTGAAAATCCGGATATCCAAACAGGAACAGATGTCGGCCAGGGGGCAGTATCGGCAAACCAATGCACTACTCTTGCCTTCAATCAGTGTATCTCATACTGGTATCGCTACTACCAATCCCCTAATGGCTTTTGGAGCCAGGCTTAATCAGGGCATTGTAACAGCTGCTGATTTTAACCCCGACCTATTAAACGATCCGGATCAAATCGAAGATTATGCCACGCGGGTCGAGATAAAACAACCGCTTTTCAATTTGGATGGAATCTCCAGGCGGAAGGCAGCAAAGTCTCAATGGGAAGCCGCAGCGCTGTCTTCGGAAAGGACGCGGGAATATATGGTGCTGGAAGTGGAACAGGCCTATATGCAATTGCAACTCGCCTATAAAGCAGTGGAAGTGCTGCAGAAGGCCAGGAAAACAGCCCAACAAAATCTGAAACAAGCCCGCAATCAGTTTCAGCAGGGAATCCTGCAAAAATCTGACGTGCTCGCCGTTGAAGTTCGGGTAGTGGAAATCACCAACCAGTTACAATCTGCAGTGAGTAATGTGGAAAACGCTTCTAACTATGTATCGGTACTTATGAACGATCCTACATTTCCCATTCTAAAGCCCAGTGACCAGCTGTTAATATCGGGCACTGTAGAAAAGGATGATCAGATTTCAGAATCCCGCAAAGATATTAAGGCCATGGCAGCAGCCTCGCGTGCTTACAAAGAGCAGTATAAGGCTGATAAAATGAACTTTTTACCCAGATTAAATGCATTCGGGATTTATGAATTACATGATGACCAGGCATTCCGGGGAGCTTCAAATGGGTATTTGATTGGTGCCGAACTGAAGTGGGATATCCTGGAAGGGACCAAACGCTTTGGAAAAACCCAGTCAAGCAAGGCGAATTACGAAAAATCCAAACTGGAACTAGCCGAATATATAGCAAATAGTCAGGTTGAGCTGAAGAAGGCCAGACGTATGCTTCAGGATGCCAAAAGCAGTCTGGAGCTTACCACCCTGGCTCTGGAACAAAGTCGTGAAGCCCTTCGTATACGTACAAATCGCTTTGAACAGGGCCTTGAAAAAACCTCAGATCTGTTGGCAGCTGAAGCACAGTATGCCCAAAAGGAGCTGGAATATTATACCACTATTTTTCAACACAACTATACCTGGGCCTATGTACAATTTTTAAGCCAGGGTTAACACAGGAGCATAACAATTAACAGGAATATAAAATGAACATAAGAAACATATTATTAGCCATAACAGCACTTACAATCCTTGTAGCCTGCGGTGATTCTAATCAGGGGAAGTCCGGTGATGAAACCGCCGCCATACCCGTGAAAATAAGCTCGATAAGCCCAGTAAAGGGCGGTACTGCGCTATATGCCAGCGGTACTATAGAAGCCGTTCAAAGTGCAAATATCAGTACCAGGATAATGGGTTATGTCCAGAAATTAAGGGTTAAACCCGGAGATAAGGTAAGGAAAGGCGCGGTAATTATTGAGATCAATAATGCCGATATGGCCGCTAAAAGAGCCCAGGTGCGGGCAAACATCCTCGCTGCAGAAGCCGTTTTTGCTAACGCGGAAAAAGACTACGGACGATACAAAGCCCTTTTCGAAGCGCAGAGTGCTTCACAAAAGGAGATGGACGATATTAATGCACAATACCAAATGGCCAGGGCCAATCTCGAAGCCGCCAGGCAAATGGAGCAGGAGGTAGAAGCACAAATGAATTATGTACGCATTAAATCGCCTTTTGATGGTGTGGTTACCAACACTTTTGTTAAAGAGGGTGACCTGGCCAATCCGGGTATGCCCCTTTTGGAAGTGGAGTCTCCAGACCAATTTCAGGCGGTAGCTATGGTACCTGAATCTGATATCAGCAAGATCGCTAAGGACATGGAGGTAAATGTACAGCTGAAATCGCTGGATCAATGGGTTGGCGGTAAGGTATCTGAAGTGAGCAGTTCATCCAAAAATACCGGGGGACAGTACCTGGTCAAAGTTCTACTGGAGCAATCAGATCAGCCCGTCAAATCGGGAATGTACGCTACTGTCGGTTTTAAGATTGGGGATTCAGACAAGAAAGATGTGGTGCTTATTCCATCGAGAATACTTGTCCACAGGGGGCAGCTCACCGGCGTATATACCGTTTCGGACCAGGACCGGGCACTGCTGAGGTGGATCCGGCTTGGAAGGACTGTAGGAGACAGCGTCACTGTCTTATCCGGCCTTGATGCTCAGGACAGGGTGATCTATTCAGCCGATGAGAAATTATATAACGGAGCAAAAATTCAGGTGCAATAATCCTGACCAAATGCATATAAAAAAAGAAGCCTTACTAATATGAAAGAGGGAATAGCAGGAAAAATTGCAAAGGCATTTATAGGATCCAAATTGACCGTATTGCTCATGATCGTATTTATGGTCATTGGGGTCTACAGTTCTTTTCTTATTCCGCGTGAAGAGGAGCCTCAGATCGATGTGCCGATGGCTGATATTTTTGTCGGATACCCGGGCGCAAGTCCGACTGAAGTAGAATCCAGGGTGGTAAAGCCACTTGAAAAACTTATTTCCAATATCAAAGGCGTGGAATATGTCTATTCCACTTCGATGGAAGAAAAGGCCATGGTAATCGTTCAGTTTTACGTTGGCGAGGACATTGAACGCTCCTTCGTAAAACTTTATAACGAGATCAACAAGCACATGGATATCATGCCCCGTGGGGTAACCTTCCCGCTTGTAAAGACCAGGGCTATAGACGATGTCCCCATTTTGGGGTTAACCCTCTGGAGTGAGCTGTACGATGATTATCAGCTCAGGCAGATTGCCCAGGAACTCAGGCATGAAATAGAAAAGGTGGAGGAGGTCTCGGCAACCACAGAAATCGGAGGACGCAGCAGGCAATTACGCGTACTACTGGACAAGGAGAAAACAGCTGCCAGTGGCCTGGATTTCCTTACAGTGGCCCAAATGATCCAGACAAACAATCAGGAACTCTCCAGCGGCACCTTTAACCGCAACGACACTGAATTTACAGTGGCTGCGGGAGAATTTCTAAGGTCTACAGAAGATGTTGAAAACCTGGTGGTTGGGATTAAGGATAACCGCCCCATCTATTTGAAACAAATCGCAACGGTTACAGATGGTCCGGGACGCCCTGATAACTATGTGAATCTGGGTTTTGGTGCTGCCAGCGCAAAAGTTACAGATTACCCTGCAGCGTATCCGGCCGTAACCCTGTCCATTGCCAAACGCAAGGGGGCTGATGCTATGAAAATTTCTGAACAGATACTGGAAAAGGTCACCTATCTGAAGACCGATCTGATTCCGGATGAGGTTCATGTTGAAGTAACGCGAAACTATGGGCAGACGGCTTCCCAAAAGGTATCAGAATTGCTGTTGCACTTAATTGGAGCGATCATAGCGGTCACCTTTGTGGTTATGCTGGCTATGGGTTGGAGAGGCGGACTCGTGGTCTTCCTGTCTGTGCCGATCACCTTTGCACTCACGCTGTTAAGCTACTACATACTGGATTATACGCTGAACCGCATCACCTTATTCGCGCTGGTATTTGTAACAGGTATTGTAGTAGATGACAGTATCATCATTGCCGAAAACATGCACCGGCATTTTAAAATGAAACGCTTGCCCTTCAGGCAGGCTGCCCTCTATGCCATAAATGAGGTGGGAAATCCTACTATCCTGGCCACCTTTACGGTTATTGCTTCCGTTTTACCTATGGCCTTTGTCTCCGGATTAATGGGGCCTTATATGTCGCCCATGCCAATAGGGGCTTCAATTGCCATGATTTTATCCCTTTTTGTAGCCCTCACTATAACCCCTTATCTGGGTTACCTCTTTTTAAAGGAGAAGGACCATAAAGCCGAGAAAGATCCCGAGGAAGGCGACAAAGATTCTCTGATATATAGATTATATGAGCGATTTGAGAAACCGCTGATCGAAAACAAAAAAATACGTTGGACATTTTTAGGGGTAACCTTCTTTTTATTGGCTGCCTCAATTGGGCTGTTTTTTACCAAGACTGTGGCGGTTAAGATGTTGCCATTCGACAATAAAAATGAATTTCAGGTGGTAATCGACATGCCCGAGGGAACTACCCTGGAAAGAACAGCCGGGGTCGCGAATGAAGTTGCTCAATACCTGTCAACTCAGGAACATGTGGTTAACTACCAGACGTATGTAGGCACATCGGCCCCTATTACATTTAACGGACTGGTTAGGCATTACGATTTACGTGGAGCCAGTAATATGGCGGATATCCAGGTAAATCTTATGGATAAGCACGACCGGAGCGAACAAAGCCATGATATCGCCAAAGCGGTAAGGGCAGGGATACAGGAAATAGGTAGCCGCTACAATGCCAATATTAAAATTGTTGAGGTGCCGCCCGGGCCTCCGGTGTTATCTACTATTGTGGGTGAGGTTTACGGACCTGACTATGAAGAGCAGGTGGCCCTTGCCGGGCAGGTGCTGGAATTACTTGAGGCTACGCCAGATGTCGTGGACATCGATTGGATGGTGGAAGCCGATCAGACCCGATACAAGTTTATCGCAGATAAAGAACGTGCGATGCTCAATGGTGTTTCCCCTGAACAGATCGCACATACCCTGAATATCGCCCTTTCAGACCGTGCGATTACCAATCTCTATGATGAAACGGCGGCCCAACAGGTACCTCTGATACTGACCCTTGAAGAGAAAGAACGGTCGAGTACGGCAGATCTCAGCCAGATACGGGTCAGGTCTCAGGCAGGTCATTTGGTGCCCATAAGCGACCTTACAAAGATTGAAGAAACCCTGCGCCCAAGAAGTATTTACAGAAAGAACCAGAAGCGGGTGGTATATGTTGTTGCCGATATGGCCGGTACACTTGAAAGTCCTGTATATGCCATTCTCGGCATGACCGATAAGCTTAGCAATTTAGACTTACCCAAAGGGTACACACTGCAGGAGTTGTACATCAGTCAACCGGAGTATGAGGATAATTTTACGGTGAAATGGGATGGGGAATGGCAGATAACCCTGGAAGTATTCCGTGATCTTGGGATCGCCTTCCTGGGAGTCATAGTCATCATCTATATTCTGATTGTAGGCTGGTTTCAGAATTTCAAGGCTCCTGTGGTGATGATGGTGGCCATACCGCTCTCACTAATTGGGATCGTACTCGGCCACTGGCTGATGGATGCCTATTTTACTGCAACATCCTTTATTGGAATGATCGCATTGGCCGGAATAATGGTTCGGAACTCGGTGCTGCTGATTGATTTTGTTAATCTAAGGGTATCAGAAGGAATTGAGTTAAAACAGGCGGTCATTGAGGCCGGAGCTGTTCGGACCACTCCTATTCTCCTTACTGCAGGGACCGTTGTCATAGGGGCTTTCGTGATCCTGTTTGACCCGATTTTCCAGGGACTTGCGATATCCCTCATGGGAGGAACAATTGCTTCTACAGTACTCACCCTCTTAGTGGTGCCCCTGGTGTATTATATGATTGAATCTAAAAAACACAAATGATGAAACTTTTGATTGTTACGGCTGTTGAAGAATTTGAAGTGGAGATCCTCAGGCTATTCAGGAAGGCGGGGATCGAGCAGTTTAGCGGATCTGAAATAGACGGGTATAAAGATCAGGCTTCGCTATTAAGAGCTGCCAGCTGGTTCCCGGGTACCGGAGGGGCAGTGGAATCCAACCTGTTTTTCTCTTTTACCGAGGCAGAAAAAATAAAAAGACTTTTTGAACTCATATCCGAATTCAATGCACAACTGGAGACCAAGAATCCGGTAAGGGCCGTAGTTATTCCCATTGAAAAATCTATTTAAAACACAAGGATGAAAAACAGAATTGTACGCGCAGTTGCCGGGAGTTTTATTATAATCAGCTTAATCCTGGCTATTTATGTTAACATGAACTGGTTGTGGTTTACAGCCTTTGTAGGGGTAAACCTTTTGCAATCCGCGATAACCCGTTGGTGTTTGATGGAAGATATTCTTAAAAAGTTCGGCGTTAGGGATTAACCCGGGTCTTGAAATAGGTCTCTATCGGCCTATAATAACTTTTGATAACTTTTACCGTAAGTTTTTTGGTCAAAATCCTACTTTTATAGCTACAAAAAACATTGATTTTCGTATTGATATGAGTGAGCAAATTGAAAGGATAAAGACCTTAATTATTGGTTCGGGGCCTGCAGGCTACACAGCAGCCATCTATGCTGCCAGGGCTGATTTAAAACCGGTGGTGTATACCGGATTGGAGCCGGGGGGACAGCTAACAACCACTACAGAAGTAGATAATTTTCCAGGCTACCCCGAAGGTATTGACGGGCCTACCATGATGGTACAGCTTCAGCAGCAGGCAGAACGCTTCGGAACCGATGTGCGTATTGGAATGGTTACTGCCGTAGAATTGAGCGATGAGGTCGGGGGAATTCATAAGGCAACTATAGATAATGATAAAGTTGTTGAAGCCGAAACGATCATCATTTCCACAGGAGCCACTGCCAAATATTTGAACATTCCCAGCGAGCAACGCCTTCGCGGTGGCGGGGTATCGGCTTGTGCTGTCTGTGATGGGTTCTTTTATAAAGGACAAGACGTTGCTATTGTAGGCGGGGGTGATACAGCAGCTGAGGAAGCTTCCTACCTCGCCAATATTTGTAACAAGGTAACCATGTTGATCCGAAAAGACTATATGCGGGCTTCCAAAGCCATGCAACACCGGGTTAACAGCCTCCCTAATGTAGAGATCCGTTATAATAATGAGGTAGATGAGGTGTTGGGTGATCAGGTAGTTGAAGGCTTACGGGTATTCAACAATAAAACCGGGGCCAAGGAAGAAATTGCCATAACAGGTCTTTTTATTGCCATTGGGCATACGCCAAATACGGGAATTTTTAAAGGGCAGTTGGATATGGATGAAACCGGCTACATCATAACCAAAGGAAAATCCACAAAAACCAATAAGCCCGGGGTCTTCGCCTCCGGAGATGCGCAGGATAAGGAATACCGACAAGCGGTAACGGCTGCCGGAACAGGATGCATGGCTGCATTGGACGCCGAACGCTACCTGGCTACGGTAGAAACGCCGGAAGAGGTTTCATAAAGGAAATAAAAAAAACCGCTGTCAATGAACAGCGGTTTTTTTTGACTGTTTGTTAATTCTAGTCAATTCGTTTGTAGTTTTCAGAGAAGGTACGGTTTCCTTCTTCATCCACAGAAATCTGGCTGTAACTTCCGTTATCAAGCCTGAGTTCAAACCTGAATACGCTCAAGGTGTCTAAGGCCTGCATCATCTGATAATCCCCGTATTCAATGGTTTCTATCAATTCCGTATCTGTAATACGATAAGATCCAAAGCCAAACCTGCCAATGGTATCATTAGGATTGGTACGAGACCACATTATTTTTCCGTTGTAGAACATTTTGACCTGCCGGTATCCATCAGGTAAAAAAACCGTATCGGTAACTTCCTGTTCATCATAATTATAGAAACTGACCTGCTCCCAAGTTCCTTCTATGGAATGCATGTTGTGAGGTTCTGAAGTTGTCGTTGCTGTCCCAACTAACAAAATGACAATTAGGAAAACCATTCCAATAATTTTTTTCATGGTCGTGTTATTTAGCGTTACTCTTAAATTATTCTTAAAAGTTACAAAAATTTCATTAATCAGGAGTATGATTTTCAGAAATAGTATACCGCTATTATTGGGATGCGACAGACTTGTCAAAATAGGTGTTGATGAGCCCGGATAACCTGTCAATGTCCGCTGTTTCATGTGCAGCGGTAATCACGATCCGACTTGTAGGTTCTGCATTTTCATTGGGATAATGAAAATGAGTTACGATTATGCCTGCTTCCTTTAGAAAGCTAGTAAGCCCGGGGTCCCGATAACTAAAAGCCGGGATTCCGGGAGTAGACCAGAAGGGCTCCGCATGTGACAGGCCGGAAAGGAAACGGCTTACGTTGGTCATTAATTGTTCCCTTTTACTGCTCATAAGATCCCATGCCTGAGTGAGGGTGGCTAAACCAGCAGGAGAGGCCGGACTTGCAGCACCGAAAAATACAGTGTTCTTGAGGCTTTCAATTAGATCTTCGGATCCGACGACTGCCCCGGCAGGAATACCAATTGCTTTACCCAGAGAAAAACACACCAATAAAGCCTTGGGTTGAAGTTCCGTTAGTTTATCATAACTGCCCATGCCGCTATTCCCCAATATCCCAAATCCGTGGGAGTCATCCGCTATCAGTATACACTTATCCAGGGGTAAGGTTCTCAGCGCTTCAAAATCGGGATAAAATGCTTCTTTGCTTTCCAGGGTGTCCATGAAGATTACCGGGATATTTTCTGTAACCTGGTCCAGGTGTTCTTGCAAAGCCAACGCCAAAGTCGTGTAAGAGGGGTAGGGAGCCAGCTCTTGCTGAAACAGCGCAGCATGGCTGCCCGGGGCATAAAAAGGAGTATATCCAGCAGTATGGAAATAAGTGGCCAGCAATTGCCCTACAAGATAACCTGAGGATAGCGTTAATGCTGAATCAGCACCTATCTTATCACTGAGTGCTTGCTCTGCAGTATCAAAGATTTTAATTCTAAGGTTAGATTTTCTGGAAGCCCCGTAATGCGTCCCGTAGCGCCTTATATTCTGGGTATACAGCTCGTGAAAATTTGCGTCATGCTGCAGGCCCAGGTAAGCCGTACCTCCGAAGTAAAGGAAGGGCTTGCCATCCAGGGTAATTCTTGGCCCGGGAAAATGATCGATATAATCTGTCATGCAAATAGACTTACACCACTGCCTCCTGTACTGGGAAAGATCACTTTTCCTTCAGCAGTAATCTTAACGCCTTCGGCAATATCTTCCTTCAACAACATGGCCCCGTCCATGTCCACATAGTCCAACTGGGGTAATAACTGAGCAATTGCGGAGATACCCACCGTTGATTCTGTCATGCAACCAACCATAACTTTCAGCCCCAGAGATTTAGCCTTTTTGATCATTCTCAGAGCCGGGGTTAGTCCACCGCATTTGGTTAGCTTAATATTGATCCCGTGAAAATGCAGCGCGCAGGCATCCACATCTGCTTCCACAATGCAACTTTCATCAGCAATAATTGGAAGTGCTGTATGATGTGTAACCTGTTCCATCCCTTCCCAGTCATCAGCCTTTAATGGCTGCTCCAGGAATTCTACCCCCAGTTCTTTTAGTACTATTGAATTGGAGATGGTTTCATCTGCGGTCCAGGCGCAGTTCGCATCTATCCGAAATAGAGCCTCCGTATGTTTGCGGAGTTCCCTGACAATATCCAGGTCATGGTTCGTTCCGAGTTTAATTTTATAAAGGGGCCAGGGCGTTTCCTTGATCTTGGCAACCATAACCGCTATGGTGTCTAAACCAATAGTGTAATTAGTGGTAGGGTAGTGGTTCAGATCAGTACCCCAGAGTTCAAAGAGGGGTTTTCCCTTGAGCTTTCCATAAAGGTCGTGCGCAGCCAGATCGAGCGCACAAATACTAAAATTACTCAAGCCTTTTTTAACCAGGAATTGGTGAAAGAATTCGGGTTTTTGGAAGTCATGGTCCACAATGTCCTGCCGAATTTCTTCTATTTCTGCAAGCATATGCTCCAGGGTAATCCCGTAGTAGGGATTCGAAGTAGCTTCACCATATCCGATTTTTCCCTGAAGGGACAAGGCAACAATCAGGGTGTCCTGAGTATCATAAGACTCACGGGAAATCCCAAAGGTGTGTTTTAATTTAAGCGTAAAGGATTTAAGCTCCAGTTCCATGCCTAATGTTTCCTGCGAATATAGCCAAAACAAACAATGGGCAAATAAAAAATCCGGGCACTAAGGCCCGGATTTAGGGGAATAGGTTGCGAATCAGGTATGGAAAAATAGCATCGTTAAAGGTTTCACCCGGATTCGTTATGGTAACCCCTTAGTATTCACTTACGCTTCCAGATACCGATTTACTTTTCTTTACCTGAGCTTTTCCGGTATACTTTATGTCTGCACCACTACTGGCGTCGGCGATCAATTTTTCAGAAACATTTACGCGGATATCGGCACCGCTGCTAGCATCGGCCTCACAGGTCTTCACTTCAAATTCTCCTGCCTTAATGTCTGAACCGCTACTTGCATCGGCATATAAGATATTGGCTTCTCCGGAAATCCGGATTGTTGCCCCGCTACTGGTGTCTGCATTAACTTCGTCCGCACTGAGTTGGACCCTCAGGTCAGAGCCACTGCTGGCATCGAGACTGATTTTGTCTGCCGAAATAACTTCCCGCGTTATCAGGTCTGCTCCGCTGGAGGTCCGGAGGGAGGTAATCTCAGGTAGGGTTACGTAGACCTTCTTTGTAGCCCGACCGATATTTTCAATGGCGTGAATTTTAAGTCTTCCGTTTTTAATATCCGTCCCGATTAGGTCAATGATGTTCTCATCTGCCTCTACAAGGATTTCAAAATCCCGGTCCTGGGTGACATATACATCCAGTCCCTCAGCCGCGGTAATCACTGTAAAATCCTCTGTGATTTCACGTTGTTCCTCTTCTACTACACCATTGCCTCTTTTTCCTTCACCCCAACTCATATCGAAAGCACAGGAAGAAAGGAACAATGCCATAAGTACTGCGATTGTAATTTTTGCTAATGTGGTCATGATTGTTGTTTTAGATTGAATATTTTGTGTTCTTTTAATTCGTGTTCAAATTTCAGTATTCGAATTCAGGTCACCCACTTTTTACTACCCAATTGTAGAATTAAGCGACTGAATTGCAATACAACATATTACTCCTCTTTAGTTTTGATACGGACCCCGTCTTCATCGATTTTCATTTCAAAAGAATCCCCGTCATCTTTAATGTCGATATCAACGCCATCTTCATTGATTATGATTCGGCCTTCCTCATCATCATCATCGCTATCCAGTCCTTCCGGACAGTCCAGACATTTCAGTTCCCCATTGTCCTGCATGGCCCAGGTATAATCGACGATCTCGCTGCGATAGAGGTCTTTGTCGTATCGGGTACTGCGGCCCATATGTCTTTTGGTATTCTCATCAAACTGTACGATCGTACCTTCAGGAACGTATATGCTTACCCGTACTTCCTGATCACGCATTTTATTATCTGCTCCGGTAGTCAGATAGCTGTCCAGTAAGAGCGCATTGCCTTCTGTTAAGTATCCGTATGAAATATTTGCTGCTCGATCCCTCGCATTGGCAAAAGAACTTCCGTTTGCGTCTTTACGCACACGGATTCTGGACAAGCTGTCCGTAGATTTCCTCAGGTCGAAACGCATGTTATCCGAAAATAAAACCGGTTCTCCGGCCTCGTTCTGGGTCAGGAATAATCCCCGGAAGCCATAATTATCCCGTTCTTCATAGAGATCACCATCCATCATACGAATCTGAAGAGTATCCACGTTCTGCGTAAAAGTGAGTTCTTCTTTTACAGTGGTACTCCCGGTGTAGGCATGTGCTGCAGCTTGTTGGATTCCCAATACCATAAGGCCAATGATGGAGAGTAACCAAAGTCCGAGTAATGAAAATTTAGCAATGTTACCGATAGACTTCAGGTTGTTTACCAGGATCTTCAAACCAAGGTATAAAAGGAAGAAGAAGGGTATACCTACTGCAAAGAAGGTAAGTAAGGAAACCAACCATACAGGTGCATCGGTATAATTTACCATTTCATAAAAATCCACCCCCGGGATATG
>CAJHYA010000245.1_pt1 | contig 20620 bp, 13 predicted proteins | sample 9198611 | NCBI WGS metagenome assembly CAJHYA01 (sample SAMEA7708353, study PRJEB35096) | sediment metagenome | biome: marine neritic benthic zone biome [ENVO:01000025]; feature: sediment [ENVO:00002007]; material: shallow marine sediment [ENVO:03000034] sea grass bed [ENVO_01000059] ... | reverse complement strand
TAAAATTAGTCTTGTATTTTCCTCTCAATAATTTGGCCACTTTTGAAGCCATGCGACCTAAGGGCTGTCCTTCCGCATCAATCAGCACCCACTGCTTGTCAACCGTGGCTTTATTGGCAGAAATTGTTTTGTAGCTAAGCGTATCCACTACTCTTAATTTATTGATTAAACACGTCTATCCCGTTAAACGGGCTGCAAATGTACAATTATTAAGTTGAAATACAAATGGTTGTTCCCCATAATTTTTTTGAAATCTTTGATAAGATCGAGTACATAAAGGAGAGTGTTAAAAAAGCATAAAAAACCTAAAAAAGTGTAACGTCTTAAGGAGATACATGTCTTTTAAGGAAACACCATTCCTGTCAACCTCCATAATGAAATGTAAACATCTGGCCATTTATGTCTTATTTCTGTTATTTGCCGGGGTATCAGCTCAAGATTCCCTTACGGTAGTCCCAAAAAAGATCTATACAACAAAAAGCCTCGGGCAGGCTTCACCACCGGTAATTGATGGTGTTTTGGAAGATGATAGTTGGGATCTTGTGGACTGGGGGGGCGATTTTATAGAATTTCAACCTGATGAGAATACGGCCCCAAGTGTAGAGACCAAATTCAAGATACTTTACGACTCCAAAAACCTGTATGTCGCCTTCAGGTGTTATGATCCGGAACCTGATAAAATTGAACGCCGTTTATCACGTCGTGATGGTTTTTCCGGGGACTGGGTGGAAATTAATATTGACAGCTATTTTGATAAACGCACCTCTTTTTCATTTACGGTAACTGCTGCAGGGGTAAAGGCCGATGAATTTGTTTCTAATAATGGAAATAATTGGGATGACAGCTGGAATCCCATTTGGTACACAAAAACGAGGATAGACGCAGAAGGCTGGACAGCTGAAATGCGTATCCCGCTGAGTCAATTAAAGTTCAGTAAATCTAAAAACCAGGTCTGGGGGCTGCAATCTACACGACGATTTTTCAGGGAGGAAGAACGTTCCCTATGGCAGCGCAAACCCATTGATACCCCTGGATGGGTAAGTGAATTTGGGGAACTTCATGGCCTGGTGGATCTTGAACCTCAAAAACAAATGGAGATACAGCCCTATACAGTTGCCAGATTGAAATCATATGAACCTGAAGAGGGAAATCCTTTTAATGATGGTAATGAAAGTACCTTAACGGGAGGGCTTGATGCTAAAATTGGCATCACCAATGACCTTACGCTGGATTTGACTATAAATCCGGATTTTGGACAGGTTGAAGCCGACCCCTCCGCCATTGCGTTAGATGGCTTTCAGATCTTCTTCAGGGAACAACGCCCTTTTTTTATAGAAAACAAGAACATCTTCAATTTCAATGTTTCCCGGTCCGAGGCAGGGAATACCTTCGGCTCGGACAATGTATTCTATTCCCGCCGTATTGGCCGTAACCCTCAGGGTTTTCCGGATACAGCAGATGGAGAATTTGTGGATCAACCTGAAAACACAGCCATACTTGGCGCTGCTAAATTCAGTGGTAAAACTAAAGACGGGCTTTCCATAGGGGTTTTGGAAAGCGTGACCGCCCGAAAATATGCAACTATTGATAGCAATGGCCAGCGCAGACGTGAAGTTGTTGAACCACTTACCAATTATTTTGTTGGAAGGATCCAAAAGGATTACAATAACGGCGACACCTATATAGGTGGCATGTTTACAGCTACCAATCGGGATGCCTTAACCGAAGAACTTGATTTTTTGCACAGGTCGGCTTACACCGGTGGGTTTGACTTTAAACATCAGTGGAATAACCGGGATTGGTATGTTGGCGGTAATCTTGTTTGGAGTCATGTTATGGGCAGTGAAACGGCTATTCAGAACACACAGGAATCAATCACGCATTTATTCCAAAGGGTAGATGCGGACTACCTGGAAGTAGACCCAACTAAAAAATCACTTACGGGTACCGGAGGCAATATTCAGCTGGGAAAGGTTGGAGACGGGTATTGGAAGTTCGAAACGGGGGGCACCTGGAGATCTCCGGAGCTTGAACTCAATGACATTGGGTTTCAACGGCAGGCAGATGACCTGAGGCATTACACCTGGATTGGGTATCAGACACTGAAACCGGATAATACGTTCAGACGGGTAGGAATCAACTATAACCACTGGAGCTACTGGGACTTTGGAGGTAACCACAATGGCCTGCAGTTTAACACAAATAGCTGGCAAAACTGGAAGAACAATTGGTTCACTAATATTGGTTTAAATTACATACCACTTCGATATTCAAATTTTGCGCTTCGCGGAGGTCCTCGACTAAGGTTATCCCCTTCCATAAGTTTTTGGAATGGGATCAATACGGATAACAGGAAAAAAGTACGATTCAATATCTTCCATAATGGCAGCAAGGCTTTGGACAATTCATATAATCGGTATAATCTTCGTTTTGGGGTGTCCTATCAGCCCATTAATGCGCTTCGTGTTTCTGCGTTTCCTTCCTATAGTATAAATAACGATAAACTGCAGTACATCGACAACATAGACACCGCAGACGGTGTTCGGTATCTCAATGGTGAAATAGAGCAGCAAACACTCAGTATGTCCTTGAGGTTTAACTATACGATCAACCCAAACCTGACTATTCAGTATTGGGGACAACCCTTTATTTCCAGAGGCAGGTATTCCAACTTCAAACACGTAACAAATCCACTGGCAAAAACCTTTGAGGATCGCATAACCCTTTATGACAATGCTCAACTGACCCTGCAGAACGACACTTATGAAGTTGATGAAAATGGCGATGGAATTGTGGATTTCAATTTTGGAGATCCTGATTTTTCTTTTGTTCAATTCAGGTCGAATCTCGTACTGCGATGGGAGTATATCCCGGGTTCTGAGTTATTCCTGGTCTGGTCACAGGATATTTCCCAATCTGCAGACCCTGCAGACCCTCTTTTTCGGGGTTTAGGGGATAATATATTCGGCAGCGTAAAGCCACAAAACATCTTCCTTTTAAAATTCACGTATCGATTTATCTTATAAAGAGGCTTCAGTAAGACATACTATTGACGCTCATTTTTCGTTTTCTCCTTACTTAATCCTTAAATAAGACAAAAATGTTGCGTAAAGTTTGCTTGATGTTAATGACGGCCAGTCTCCTTTTTTCTTGTTCATCTGACGACGAAAAAGGGGCTGACGCCAATGATATAATAGGAACCTGGGACCTTACTGCCCTTCAGATCGATGAAAACAATGCTACCACGGACGAGGAATTTGGAAAAGAAATTCTGGATTTCCTGACAGATCAGCAATGCTATATCATCACCATAACCTTTAATGAGGATCTGAGTGTGGTTACGGAAAATTCTGGTAATTATCTCGAGATCAACGTTAATCAGGGAGGGACAGGTTTGGATATTCCTTGTCCTACACAATCAGATACGGATACCAGCACCTATACTTTTGATGGAGAAACGCTTACTTATATTGATGACAGCCTCGAAACGGTTACGGTTACCGTGCAGATTTCAGGAAATACCATGACAATCAGTGCCGTGGATTTTGGCGTCGACAATTTTGATACGGGCGGGCAACTTGTGTTCACCAAACGCTAATCATCATATAAAGACGGAATAAAACCCTTCAGTAAGCTGAGGGGTTTTTCTTTTCTAGTGCGCTTCAAGCCAGTTGCTTCCTTCACCCAGGTCAACCACCAAAGGCACAGCCAGTTCAAAGGCGTTTTCCATTTCCGATCGGATCATTTTTTTCAAGGCCTCCAGCTCGGGTTTAAAGACATCAAAAACCAATTCATCATGCACCTGTAACAGCATCTTGGTTTTGTAGTTACCCTCGGATAATTTTTCATGAATGCGGATCATGGCTATCTTAATGATATCCGCAGCACTACCCTGAATTGGAGCATTAACGGCATTCCGTTCGGCAGCTCCCCGAACTACAGCATTGCTTCCATTTATATCCTTCAAATAGCGCCTGCGGCCCAACACGGTTTGTACGTAGCCGTTTTCCCTGGCAAAGTCAATTTGTTCCTGAATATACTCCCTGAGCTTAGGATAGGTTTTGTAATAGGTGTCGATAAGTTCCCTGGCTTCAGTCCGGGAAAGGTCGGTCTGATTGCTTAGCCCGAAGGCAGACACCCCATATATAATTCCAAAGTTCACCGTTTTCGCATTTCCACGTTGTTCCCGGGTTACTTCACTAATGGGAACATTAAAGACTTTGGAAGCTGTTGAGGCATGGATATCCTCCCCATTCTTAAAGGCTTCGATCATGGTATTCTCTTCGCTCAGCGCTGCTATAATCCGCAATTCGATCTGGGAATAGTCTGCTGCGAGTAGCACATAATCCTGATCCCTTGGAATAAAAGCCTTTCGGACCTGTCGGCCCCGTTCTGTTCGTATAGGGATATTCTGCAGATTGGGATTGTTGCTGCTCAACCTGCCTGTTGCCGCAACGGTCTGCATATAATCTGTGTGTACCCGGCCGGTCTTAGATTCTACCTGTTCAGGCAGGGCGTCCACATAGGTGCTTTTTAACTTTGCCAAACCTCGATATTCCAGCACATCCCGTATAATCTGATGATCTTTGGCCAGGTAAGAAAGTACATCCTCAGCAGTGGAATACTGTCCTGTTCTTGTCTTTTTGGGCTTATCCACCAATTTGAGTTTGTTGAACAGGATTTCGCCCAGTTGCTTGGGTGAGGCTATGTTAAATTCTTCTCCGGCTTCCTGGTATATTTTGGCTTCAAGGGATTTAATATCGCTGTCAAGTGCTGTAGAAAGGGATTTTAGAAAATCGATATCCAGATTGATGCCCTCAAGCTCCATGTCGGCCAGTACCCTGAGCAGCGGAATTTCAATTTCGTCAAATAATTTACGGGTATTAGCTGCTTCCAACTCCGGGGCAAAGTGCTGTGCCAGCTGAAAGGTGATGTCAGCATCTTCCACGGCATACTCTGTCTGCTGCTCCAGCGGTACTTCCCGCATGCTTAACTGGTTTTTTCCTTTTTTCCCGATCAATTCGGTAATGGATACCGGTGTGTAATTGAGGTAGGTCTCGGAGAGCACATCCATGTTGTGACGCATATCCGGATTGATGAGGTAATGGGCCAGCATGGTATCAAAGAGTTTACCCCTAACTTCCATATTATAATTCTGCAGGACCTTAATGTCATACTTGAGATTCTGCCCGATTTTCTCGATGTTTTCCGATTCAAAAAACGGCCTCAGTTCCTCGAGAAGTGCCAGAGTCTCCTCCCGGTCTTCCGGAAAGGGAAGGTAAAACCCTTTGCCTGCTTCCCAGGAGAATGCAACTCCTACCAGTTCAGCAACAAGCGGGTTGATTGCCGTTGTCTCGGTGTCAAAACAAACCGATTTTTGATTCATGAGATTTTGGAGGAATAGTTTCCTGCTCATCCCCGTATTTACAAGTTGATAAACGTGTGGTGTATCTGCTATTGTATTCCTTCCGGAGATTACTTTGCCGCTATCTTCAGCATTTTCGTTTCCGAACAATGAAAATTGCCCACCCCCGGCTACGGGTCCGGCCTTTGTAACTGCAGGCGCCTCACTTTGCTTTGAAGAGGTGTCCTCCGTTTGCGTAAAAAAGATTTTCAGGAATTGTTCCCGTAGTCTCCGGAACTCCAGCTCCTCAAAAATGTGCTGTACTTTTTTGCTATCGGGTTGGGAAAGCTCATAATCTTTTTCGTCAAAGCTTACTTCACAGCTAACATTTATAGTGGCGAGCTTTTTGGACAACCGACCCAATTCGGCGTTTTCCTCTACTTTTTCGCGCATTTTCCCTTTCAGCTTGTCAGTATTGGCAAGCAGTTCTTCCATGGAGCCATATTCCGCGATAAACTTTTTGGCCGTTTTGTCCCCAACTCCGGGTAGTCCCGGAATATTATCACTGGCATCTCCCATCATTCCTAGGTAGTCGATCACCTGTTCGGGCCGTTCTACCCCAAAGCGCTGCTGTACCTCCGGAATCCCCCAGATCTCAATCCCATTTCCCATTCGTGCCGGGCGGTACATGAAAATATTTTCCGACACCAGCTGACCAAAGTCTTTGTCGGGCGTAACCATATAAACCTGGTATCCTTCCTTTTCTGCCTGCTTGGCCAGGGTTCCAATGATATCATCTGCTTCAAGACCAGAAAGTTCCACTACCGGAATATGCATGGCTTTAAGAATTTCCTGAATAATGGGGACCGCCACCCTGATGGCATCCGGGGTTTCGTCCCGGTTGGCTTTATATTCAGCAAAAAGCTCGGTGCGTTCTGCGCTGCCATCTTTATCAAAGCAAACCGCAAGGTGGTCTGGCTTTTCCCTTTTGATGACGTCAAAAAGTGAGTTTACAAAACCCATAATAGCCGAGGTATCCATACCCTTGGAGTTAATTCTGGGGTTTTTGATCAGGGCGTAATACCCTCTGAAAATAAGGGCATAGGCGTCTAATAGGAAGAGTCTTTTCTTATCAGCCATATTGGATTTGCTTGGACGTTTTCAAAACTACGAAGATAAGCTTCGAAACGAAAATTTCAGCTGGGAACATGACTGGCCGAGGGTGTGTTTTGATGTCCAGCTGATGAATAGGTACGGTAGGTGAACCCGGGCTGTATGCAATAGCCTCCGGTTTCCCCGTTTTTGTTGATCGCGATAAACCCAATTTGAAAATCGAGTTTCCCTTTGTTCTTTTCAATGATTCTTCGAACCCCTTCTTCGCAAGCCTCCTGTGGAGATTTCCCCTGTCGCATCAATTCTACGATAAGAAAACTACCTACGGTGCGTACCACCTCTTCTCCCAGACCAGTAGCCGTGGCACCACCAACTTCATTGTCTACAAACAAGCCAGCTCCGATGATGGGAGAATCTCCCACGCGCCCTGCCATTTTGTAGGCCATACCACTGGTGGTACAGGCACCAGACAGATTGCCTTGTGCATCAATTGCCAGCATGCCTATGGTGTCGTGGTTTTCAATGTTTATCACGGGTTGATACCGGGATGTTTCTTTCCAGGTTTCCCATTCTTTTTTTGATTTTTCCGTCAATAGGTTCTCCTTTTGAAACCCATTATCTACTGCAAATTTTTCTGCTCCTTTTCCAGCCAGCATCACATGAGGCGTATCCTCCATGACCTTTCGGGCAACAGAAACGGGATGTGCGATATTTTGCAGGTAAACCACGGATCCACAATTTCCTTCCTGGTCCATGATACAGGCGTCCAGAGTAACGTTGCCTTCACGGTCGGGCCGGCCTCCTTTCCCAACACTTTGATTGCTGATGTCAGCTTCTTCCATCCGAACTCCCTGTTCCACAGCATCGAGAGCGTTACCTCCTTTTTCCAGCACCTCCCAGGCTTTTGCTGTTGCGTTCGGAACATCCCAGGTGGCAATGACAATAGGCCGGATGGGCTGCTTGTTTGCTTGCTTTTTATTGGGTTCTGATTCATTTGCACAACCCTTTACCAGGGAAACCGACATGATTCCAGCGGCACCCAGCCCAGAGTTTTTTAGGAATTTTCTTCTTTTCATCTCAGGAGGTGATTACTTTTAGGTAAGCTAAAGATACATATTTATGATTGTGGAAGTTTGTGTTACATCGGTAGATTCGGCGGTCATTGCTGAGCAGGCCGGTGCAGACAGGATTGAACTGTGTTCGGAGCTTGGGGTTGGGGGCATCACACCTTCAGTTGGCCTTTTTGAACAGGTAAAGGCCCGTGTTTCGATCCCGATACATGTGCTTGTCCGGCCCAGAAGTGGGGATTTTAGCTATACGGATGCGGAATTTGAGGTAATTCAGGGGGATATTGTCCATTTTAAAGCTTTGGGCGCAGCAGGGATTGTTTGCGGAGCCCTTAACACCGATTACACCCTCGATATCATGCGCATAGAAAGACTTCTGGAATGGTCTGAAGGTTTATATTTCACTTATCACCGTGCTTTTGATTGGGTAAAGGAACCGATACCCGCTTTCCAACTCCTGCAGGATATGGGGGTAGATTGCCTGTTAACTTCGGGACAAGCAACAGCTGCGGTAAAGGGATTGCCCTTATTGATGGAGCTAAAGAAGAAGGCCAGTACAACCACCATTATGCCGGGTGCAGGGATAAGGTTCGATAATGCGCTGGAGTTTAAGGAAGCAGGCTTTAATGCCCTCCATTTATCCGGAACATTTATGTATGAAAACCTGACACAACCACCTGAAATCAGCCTGATGGGTACGCGATTGCTCTCGGAAACCCATATTCCGCAGGCTGATCTGAAACAGCTGAGTGCGGTGGTACAAAGCGTTAAATAATAGCCAAAGGGGATCAGGGGAATTGGCGTAAAGAAATATATTTGTAAAAAAAGGGCATGCTGCGCTGGATTATTTTTATCACAATTTATCTCGTACTGGGTTTCTATGCCCTTCAGGCCCTGAAAACGGTAACCCGCTTTCCTTATGTGTACTACGCTTTTATGGGTCTTTCCCTGCTGGTAATCGGAAATTTTGTTTACCAGTTTACCTGGGGAGAGGAAGCCGGACGCGTGTTGAGCAGGCCTAAAAGCTATGCTTTTGGCTTCTTGCTGGCTATGCTGACGTTCAAGATTATTACGATTGGATTTCTTTTTTCTGAAGACCTTTTTCGATTCCTGGCTGCGATATACCAAAAACTTTTCGGGAGCACTGGGGAATTCAGCCTGCCTACCAGAAGGCGGTTCTTAAGCCTGGTGGCTATGGGAATTGCAGCAATACCATTTAGTGCTTTGCTATATGGAATGTACCGCGGTAAATACAATTTCAAGGTGCTAAAATACCGCATGGAATACGAGGACCTTCCCGAAGCATTTGATGGTTATCAAATCACCCAAATATCAGACGTTCACAGCGGAAGTTTTGACAACCGGGACAAAATAGAGTATGCCATAGACCTGATCAACAAACAGGAGAGTGATGCTATTTTTTTTACAGGGGATATGGTAAACAACAAAGCTGAGGAAATGAAACCCTGGGTCAACCTCTTCTCCCAGTTAAAAGCGCGGGATGGTAAATTTTCCATTTTGGGGAATCATGATTATGGAGACTATGTGCCCTGGGAAACAGAAGAAAAGAAGATGCAGAACCTGGAAGAGCTCAAGATTCTGCAGCGAGATATGGGCTTTGATCTTTTGCTGAATGAGAGTCGCTATCTTCAAAAGGGTCAGGATCAATTGGCCCTGATCGGCGTAGAAAACTGGGGTAGGGGCGGCTTTAAAAAAGCCGGTGACCTGGACAGAGCAACAGCCAATATCAGATCTGAGGACTTTAAAATCCTGCTGAGCCATGACCCATCTCACTGGGAGGATGTGGCAATTCCCCACCCCATGCACTATCACCTTACGCTAAGTGGGCATACGCATGGGATGCAATTTGGGATTGAGATTCCAGGATGGGTAAAATGGAGCCCCGTTAAGTGGAGGTATAAGTACTGGGCGGGGATTTATGAAGAGATGGGACAGTACATTAATGTCAATCGCGGCTTTGGATTCCTGGGGTACCCGGGAAGGGTTGGGATATGGCCTGAAATAACGGTAATTACCCTGAAAAAGAAACCTGTGGTTTAAACATTAGGTTAAGAGGATGCTACAAAAACATCACCGCAACCCTATTATTCACAATTTTTCTTACTTTTGACGGGTAATCCAACGTATTTGCTATGTCGAAATTTGGAGAACTAATCGATTTAAATATACCGGTACTGCTGGATTTCTACGCCGAATGGAACGATCAATCCACAGCCATGCACCCGGTCCTGAGGGATGTGGCCGCTGCCCTGGGAGATAAGGGCAAAGTGATCAAAATTGATGTGGATAAGAACAAAGAACTTTCCCAGGCGCTTCGAATTAAAGGCCTGCCCACATTGATGATCTACAAAAAGGGCGAAATGGTATGGCGACAAAGCGGAGAACAGGACGCCAATACTTTAATCGGTATCCTAAACGAGTACCTCTAGGAACCTGCTACCTTTCTAAATGAGTAATCCCAAAGAAGGCAATTTGGCCAATTCCGTGTTTGCCTTTTATTCTCCTGCTATGGTATCCCCAATAGAATCTGAAGCTGGCTCTTCTTCCGGCGCTGTGTCTCTGGATACTTCCTCAAGGGATTCTTCTTCCAGGAGATCGTCTCTGTAAAAATGACTGAAAAGGTCAATGGTATCATTGAATGCCTGTGTCTCAAATTCTGCGAGTTCCCTGTCGTCATTTTCAATTAGGATGTCAATATTGCGGCGGTAGCCTTCCATATCGGCAATTATATCCTCAATCTTATCATACTGCTCGTCCAGGGGAATTCCTGCATAATAATCCAGTCGGTCCTGGTAAACCGCTTTCAGCTTTTTATACAACGCCCTTGCCTTTTCTGTTTCCCCTACTTTGTAGTAGCTATCAACAAAAGGCTCTACAAAGGTGTAATAGCCATAATATTCCACTGGCATGTTCGTTATCGCGATATCAATAACCTCGCGCGCCTTGTCTATTTTACCTTCGCTTATAAGTGCTTCCGCAAGTCTTGCTAGATTTCCGCGGAAAGACAGGCCCTGGGTGCGGGTTTGTGTGTCGTGATAGATGTCTGAGCTTCCGGAATTGCCCCAATCCCATTTCTTCACAATCTCGTACATGCGGTCGGTATCGATACGCCCCATTTCGTAAGGGCTTTTGTTTACCGTTTTTATGGGTACCAATTTATAGGTCAGCCCTTCCAGTTGCAGGTACTCTTTCATCCAGATATACTCTGCTTTATCAAAACTCCCACCCGAGAAATAAATGGGCCTTTCCCAGTTATTGTTGGCCAGAATATCCAGCATCATAATGCGGTGTTTGGGAAGTGCCTGGGGTAGGTCTATGTCGATATAATCCACGATCAAGGACGAATCCTTTGCTTTTACCAACCCACTTTTCAGTACATTTTCCTTATTAACCGGAACCCGTATCTTATTCGTAGGGTAATATACCAGATCCAGAGTACTCTCTGAGTATTCACTGAGATCCCTGCCCTGTCTTTCCAGGATATATCGCAATTTGGTTTCCGGCTTATTGCTGGCAACCCAGTTCATAAAGTCCCGTATATCCCATCGCTTGTCTGTTATTTCCTGGTAGTAGATCACATCCCGATTACCGTAGCGATATAATTCGTGCGTGAGCTGAGATGGGATAGGATCGCTCTTATAGGCCTTGCGTTTCATTTGGTCCACATACCAGTCTGTGGCAAAAAGACTGGTGCAGATAATCCGCACATCGGTACGATGGCCTTCAATTTCCTGCACATACCAGAGTGGGAAGGTGTCATTATCTCCTATGGTGAACAGCATGGCCCCCGCATCTTCCTGACAGGAATCCAAATACGCCATGGCACTTGCTCTAGCCGTATAACGCCCGGAGCGGTCATGATCATCCCAGTTCTGAAAAGCCATTACCCCTGGCACTGCCAACAGGCAAATGATAAGCACTAATGGTGCCAGGACTTTGGGTTTTAAATATTTTTTGAATTCTTCAAAGAGTCCGTACACCCCAATACCAATCCATAAAGCAAAAATATAGAATGAGCCTACCAGCGAATAATCCCTTTCCCTGGGTTGGAATATGTACGGATTGGTGTAGAACTGAATAGCCAGCCCTGTGAAGAGGAAGAACAAAAGCAGCACCCAGAATTGTTTCGGATTTTTGGAAAGCTGGAAAACCAATCCAATGATTCCCAGTATTAGTGGAAGGAAAAAGTAGGTGTTCCGGCCTTTATTGTTGAGTACGTCATCAGGCAGGTTATCCTGGCTTCCCAACCTCAGGTTGTCTATGAAGTTGAGTCCGCTTATCCATTCCCCATTTCCATTGTAGCGTCCTTGTATATCGTCTTTCTTGCCCACAAAATTCCACATAAAATAGCGCCAGTACATATACCCGAACTGGAACTGGAACATATAGGTCAGGTTATCCCATACCGAAGGGGGTTCAACCTCAAGGTATTCTCCAAACTGCCGTAAGAAACTGATGTATTGTGCTTCATCGATTTCACCATTGGCCAAACCATTCTTTACCTGTGCGGCAGCGCGTCTTAGTTCATCGTTAGAAGATTTCAATCTGAAATCCAGGGGGCCAAAGTATGTCATATAGTTCTCTGCATGCTGATCACTCCACATCCTGGGCAAAATTCCCCGGTGATCCTCATTGGGACCCTGCATTGCACCCTTGTATTTATTCACAATGATATATTTGCCAAGGGCCTCATCCTTTTCATATTTTGGTTTATCGTCCTTATCTGGTCCGGGAGGTGCAAACAGGTCGGAGTAATAGGTGCCATAAACGGGACTGTCCACTCCCGGGTATTGTTCCCGGTTGTAATAGGCCAGCAGGGATCTCGCGTCTGACGGGTTGTTTTCGTTAACGACCACATTGGCGTTTGCTCTGATCGGAAGTATCATCCAGGAGGAGAAACCCAGGAACAAAAACAAGGCACACAAAACCATAGTATTCGCAATGCGGTAGTTATTTTTTCTGGTATAACGCAGACCAAAATAAAAGGCTGCAGCAAAAATCGCTCCCATGATCAGGGTACCGGAATTGAAGGGCAGCCCAATACTGTTGATAAAAAATACCTCGCTCCAACCAAAGAGCTTGAGGACATAGGTCAGGGAAAACTTATAGACCAGCATTAACAGGACAATCACTATGATATTGGCAATAAGGAAATTCGCAACTGTTGTTTCCTTGTAGCGTTTAAAGTAATAGAGCAGGCCAATTGAAGGTATGGCCAGGAAGCCCATGAATTGTACGCCGAAAGTCAGCCCGATGACAAAGGAGATCAGAATGAGATAACGGTTTCCCCTCGGGTGGTCGAGATTATCGGTCCATTTAAGCCCTAACCAAAGGAGTAGTGCCATAATAAAACTTGCCATGGCGTATACTTCGGTTTCTACAGCATTAAACCAAAAACTGTCTGAATACGTAAAAGCAAGACTTCCAACAAGGCCACTCCCAAGAATGGCAATAGCATGGCTATTTGTAATAGTAACCGAGCTGGGGATGAGTTTCCGAACCAGATTGGTAATCGTCCAAAACATAAAAAGTATGGTAAAGGCACTGGAAACTCCAGACACATAGTTCACCATCCGGGCAACCTGATCGGCTTCCAGAGCAAACATGGCAAAAAACGCTCCGATCATTTGCAGTAGGGGTGCCCCGGGTGGGTGACCTACCTGCAACTTGGCAGAGGTTGTAATGTATTCCCCGGCATCCCAGAAGCTCCCTGTTGGTTCAACAGTGAGCCCGTAAGTCACCAGGGCTATAAAAAAAGCAACCCAACCAATGCGGGTTTCCCATTTCTCGAAGTTCTTTGAAAACATGGACATTTTGATTTACCAGTCGGAGCGAATTTACTAATTAAAAAGATTAAGAAGGGATATTTTTGTCAAACCTTTAACAGCGGCAAACGCCCTGTTCCTCGGAATATCTCCGGAATTAATTTGTGCAAACAAAAGAATGTTTTAACTTTGCTCGCTCTCATTTGAGATTGGCCTATGGTGTAATTGGCAACACTACTGGTTTTGGTCCAGTCATTCTAGGTTCGAGTCCTAGTAGGCCAACAGATAAGCCCCTTGATTCATTGACAATCAAGGGGCTTTTTCATTGATTTCAAACTTCTTGGATGCCCTGCATTTTCACCATGGGTAGGTTGGAAAATAAACATAAAACAGTATCTTGCTTCCTGTTCTTTGCGCGGATAAGAACAACCACCATAACATCTGCATCAGGAAAACATAACTAAATAAAGCATATAAGAAATAATGAAAATGAAAACGTCTAAAATTGAAATGATCTGTAGGGCTGTAAGCAAAGAGATAACCCGATTCTTGCCAGTGGTAGCAGTCTTGTTTACAAGCGTGGGGATTGCCCAGGAAAGAATGGGAGGTCTGGCATTGTATACCGTAAGGGAAGATATGAGAAAGAACCCTGTTGAGACCCTGGAAAAGGTAGCCGAAACAGGTTATGCCTACGTTGAAGCTGCGGGATACCTAAAAGGAAAATTCTACGGGATGGCACCTGATGAATTTAATGCGGCATTGAAAAAACAGGGACTCCAGCCAATAAGCACCCATCAGGGCAGTGTTACCCTTGAAAATGCGGACACCATGATTGCGGATGTCAAGGTGGCAGGTTTTAAATATTTTGTGGTGCCGATACCCCCTATGGGCATGTTTACCTATGATCGCAGTACCCAGTCCATGGGTATGAAGGGAAGTGCAGAAGAATTGGCCGATATCCTGAACGTTCTTGGCAAAAAGTGTCATGAAGCAGGACTGGAGCTGCTGTATCACAATCATGACTTCGAATTTATGCCCGATGAGAACGGGGTGGTTCCCATTGATTATTTGCTGGAAAATCTGGATCCGCAATATGTGAACTTCCAAATGGATTTGTATTGGGTAACCAGGGCCGGGGCCGACCCACTTGCTTATTTCGAAAAATACCCGGGGCGCTTTAAGATTTGGCATGTAAAGGACATGGACGAGGAAGGACGATTTGCTCCGGTGGGAAGCGGAACAATCGATTTTTCCCGCATCCTGGAAAAGAAAGAATTATCAGGAATGAAATATTTTATGGTAGAGCAGGACCGTACTTTTGATGGCTTACAGCCTTTGGAAGCAATTGGGATAAGTTATAAGGGTATAAAAGAAATAGGTTTTAAATAAGTTCCGTAGATCAGCGCCACTTCTGAAACTATGGCGACAAACAGTATGCAAAAATTAAAAAAATGGCTGAAATATGCTGGACTGCTTATTTTAGCGCTAGCAGTAGGCTGCAGTCCCAAATTTACGGAAGAAACTAAAGAAGGTTATCATATAGTGTATAACAAAGGGGGCAGTACCCTTGGTTTTAGTCCAGCTTCGGGTGTAGGTCTGCTTACAATTGACCGTTTTGCCTTCAAGGATTTAAACAGGAATGGAGCTCTGGATCCCTACGAGGACTGGCGACTTTCCGCTGAAGAACGTGCCGTGGACCTGGCTTCCAAAATTGATATTGAAGAAATTGCAGGCCTAATGCTGTACAGTGCCCACCAATCTATTCCCGGTGGCCGCAGATCTTTTTTTGGCCCTGTGACCTACAACGGCAAGCCTTATGCCGAAAGTGGAGCAAATCCCAGTGACCTTTCTGATGCTCAAAAAAAGTTCCTGAACGAGGATAATTTACGGCATGTGCTGATTACCAGTGTTGAGTCTCCAGAGGTGGCAGCCCGATGGAATAACAATGCCCAGGCCATGGTTGAGGGCATTGGCATGGGCATTCCTGTCAATACCAGCTCTGACCCCCGTCATGGGAGCGACACCTATGCGGAGTACAACGCAGGCGCAGGAGGAGCTATCTCCATGTGGCCCGGAACTTTGGGAATTGCCGCCAGTTTTGATCCTGAGTTGATGCATCAATTTGGCGATATTGGTTCCAGGGAATACAGGGCTTTGGGAATTGCCACTGCTTTATCTCCACAGATTGATTTGGCGACGGAGCCCCGTTGGAGCCGTTTTGATGGAACTGTAGGCGAGGATCCTGATTTAGCCACCGATATGGCCAGGGCCTACATTGATGGTTTTCAAACATCTGATGGTGGTGGCTGGGGCTATCAGAGTGTAAATGCCATGGTGAAACATTGGCCAGGAGGAGGACCAGAAGAAGGAGGTCGGGATGGCCATTTTGGTTACGGGGCTTACGCGGTTTACCCCGGAAACAATCTGGAGGACCATTTGAAACCCTTTACAGAAGGTGCGTTCAATTTAAAAGCGGGCACGGAAAAAGCGGCAGCTGTGATGCCATATTATACCATATCGTTCAATCGGGATACCATAAATAATGAAAATGTAGGTAACGCTTACAATAAATATTTAATCACCGATCTTCTTCGTGGAAAATATGGCTATGACGGGGTAGTATGTACTGATTGGGGAATTACACGAAATGCTGCCAGTGTACACGAATTTCAGGGAAAACCCTGGGGCGTAGAAGAATTGAGCGAGGCCGAGAGGCATTATAAGGCCATTGATGCAGGATGTGACCAATTTGGGGGAAATAATGAAATGGGACCCGTGATCGAGGCCTATAATATGGGCGTTGCGGAGCATGGAGAAGCATTTATGCGAACACGTTTTGAGAAGTCCGCTGTTCGCTTATTGAAAAACCTGTTTAGAGTCGGGCTTTTTGAGAATCCGTATTTGGATATAGAAGAGACCAAAACTACTGTTGGAAACCCGGAATACATGAAAGCAGGATACGAGGCCCAGCTACGATCCATTGTAATGCTTAAGAATGCCAGTAACATATTGCCAATCACAGAAAGAAAAAAAGTATATGTACCTCAGCGTTATGTGGCGGCGAGCAGAAATTGGTTTGGTGTGGAAACCCCTGAACGTCAGGAATATCCTTTTAACATGGACGTGGTTGCCAAATATTTTGAAGTGGTTCAAAGCCCGGAAGATGCCGATTTCGCAATTGTTGGAATCAAAAGCCCTGATGGGGGAGTCGGCTACGATATAGCTAACAAGAATACAGGGGATAACGGCTACGTTCCGATAAGTTTACAGTATGGCGCATACGAGGCAATTCATGCGCGAGATACCAGTTTGGCAGGGGGAAGTTCCCTGGAAGACTTCACAAACCGTACCTATAAGGGTAAATCTGTGACCGCAAATAATACGGCCGACATGGAACTGGTAAGGGCAACCCGGAGAAAAATGGGAGATAAACCTGTCATCGTTATTGTTCATGTTTCTAAACCCATGATTTTTGAAGAAATAGAAGACAGTGTCTCAGGCATCTTGGTACACATGGGTGTGCAGGACCAGGCATTGATGGATATTGTATCCGGAAAAGCCGAACCCTCTGCTTTACTTCCTTTTCAGATGCCTGCTGACATGGTGACCGTTGAGCAACAGTTTGAGGATGTCCCAAGGGATATGATGCCGTACACGGATACTGAAGGAAACAGCTATGATTTTGCCTTTGGCTTGAACTGGAAAGGGGTTATTGCCGATGAGCGTGTTGCCAAATATAAATAAGTCGAGCTTACATTAGGTCCCTATAAGCTGATAACCGGAACTACTGATCTTAATAGTATATGTACAGCTCTATTTATCAGGCAAGCAAATGTTCCAGTAAATCTCCCACAAAATAGGCCACGGTTGCGGCTATGGCACCCAGGCCAACAGTTTCTGTCACCCCCTTGAGGATACGGGTTTGGTTTACATACGCTTTCAACCAGCCAATAAGGAAGAACCCTCCGGCCGTCAGGATAGATGAGGTAACAAACAGGTTTTGGTTAAGGGGATTGACATAATCAATTACAAAAATCAATAAAGGGATTAGCCCTATCAGTAAAAAGGAAACATAGGTAATCCCTCCGATCAGCAGGGGAGATTTCATAGGCCTGTTCATTTGCAGGCCTTCCTTCATCTTTACGTCTATCCACCGATCCTTGTCCTGCGTGATGACTTCAACAACCTGATTGAGCAGCTGTCCTTCAAATCCTTTATCGGAGTAGATTTTCTGGATTTCTTGTTTTTCGTGTTCAAGAACTGCATCCATACTTTTGGTTGCCTGGGTCCGATATTTATCAAAGTTGTCCTTCTCTGTTTTGGTAGAGAGATAGGCTCCAACAGACATTGCAAATCCGTCTGCAAGCAGGTTGGCAAAGCCCAGAATGATAATTATGGCACTGTCCAGACCTGCACCTACAGCTCCGGCTACCACCGCAAAGGTGGTGACACAACCATCCATCCCGCCATAGACAAACTCACCCAGGTAGGGTTCCCACTTTTTCAGACTTTTGAAATGCATTGAAATTAATTACTTCAATTTTACATTAAATCGCACAATTATAGGTTCAGGCAACTTACCCTTATTCTTCCTCATATTCTAAATTCTCTGCATTTTCTGAATCCTCGATATCGTATTCCTCATGTTCAGGAATAACAGGCATCGGTTTTTTTCGATCACGGATCATGGCCCATGTCATGATCAAACTAGTGCCAATGATCACAAAGAGCAATATTCCCGGATCAAAGCCGGCAACCTGCGCATCTAAAGGGATGGCATAAAATAGTAAGACCGTAATAAGGCCTCTGGGCGCCACAAACAATTGAGGTAATATGTCTTTTCCCAAAAAGACCCGCAGCAACAGGAATCGGATCCCGTAAATGGAAGCCAGTATCAGAATACTGATCAGCAATACCCGTACACTCAGCAGTGTGGAAAGCACAATAGTGATCCCGAAAACCACAAAGAAAAAGGTGCGGACCACAAAGGCGGATTCCAGGGTAATAATGTGTAATTCCTTATAAATCTGTTTCGCCTTTTCTTCCTTAAGAAATTTCTTCAGGGGCCCGCTAAAAAAGAGTTTCATGTTAGCAATTACCAATCCAAAAACTAAAATGATGATAAGGGAAGACAGGTGTAGTTTTTTCCCTATCGCATAAAGCAACAGCAGCACTGCAATTAACAGAAACAGTTTGACCTGTGATTTGATTCCCTGAAAGATGAGTATAATTCCATAGCTGGCAATCACGGCAATTACCACTGTGAGCAAAATACTCCCCGCAAAACCTGCGACACTTCCTTCAGCTGCGGGGTTCAACTGCTCTAGCAAAAAATAGAATAGGATGATACCGGCTATATCGGAAAAGGTACTTTCATATATGTGGAACTCCTTCTTTTTCTCAGGAAGACGCCCCACACTGGGAATAATAATTGCACTGGATAATATGGACAGGGGCGTTGCATAAACCCACGCCTGCATTAAACTCATATCCGGTACCAGGGAATGCAGTATCCATGCGGCGACCCAGGCTGAGAGACCCAGGCCTATCAAGGCAATACCCATGGATTTCAACAGGATCCAAATCTTATTGCGTCGCAATTCCAGCTCCAGGGCGGCTTCGAGAACTATCATGATAAGGCCAATTATGCCCAGGACCTCAAGTGCGGGGAATAGATCCGGTAGCTGATCCACAAAGGCAAGTGCCACATACTGCAGGATGATACCCAATACGATAAGCATTAAAACCGAGGGAATATTGGTTTTGCGTGAAAGGCTGTTGAACCAGAAAGAAAGGATCAGGATTACTGAAGCCTCGATGATCAAATTATAAGAAGAGAAAATATCCATAATAATAAGGTATGCTGATCAAACGGTTTTTAAACCATTTTACTAAAAGTACTATTAAATCTTAAAAGCCGCCAGAGAAAATCACAGGAGGTTATTTCCTGAATCTGGTGTCAAGGAAATTGAGAAAAAATGTTGTATATTTGCGCCACTGAACGGATAGTAATGTATTCATGAGGGGACAATTAGTCCCCTCTTTTATTACAGAAATTATGTTGAAGGAGAAAGTTGCCCAACTCTTGGATCAGGAGCTAAGCGCGAACCCTTCGCTTTTCTTGATCGATTTTAAGGTAATGCCTAACCATGCTGTTAAAATAGTGATAGATGGGGATGAAGGCGTGCGTTTAAAGGATTGTGTGGAGTTAAGCCGGGCTATTGAGCGGGAACTGGATCGCGAAGAATACGATTTTTCGCTGGAAGTAACCTCTGCCGGCGCCACCGCTCCGATCGTGAATCCAAGGCAGTTTGTCAAGAATATTGGAAGGAAACTGGAAGTCAGGACATCCGACAGTAAGTTTGAAGGGGCTCTTGCGGAAGCTGATGAGAACCGCATAATTTTAAAATGGAAAACCAGGGAACCCAAACCTGTGGGAAAAGGAAAAACTACGGTTTTGAAAACACAGGAAATTCCCATTTCGGATATAGAAGAAGCAAAGGTGAAATTGAATTTTTAATTAGGTAGGACATGGAGAATATTGCATTGATTGAATCTTTCTCAGAATTCAAAGACGATAAGTTCATCGACAGGGTGACTCTTATGGCCATTTTGGAAGATGTATTCAGAAATGCTTTGAAAAAGAAGTTTGGATCCGATGATAACTTTGATATCATCATTAACCCTGATAAAGGGGATTTGGAAATCTGGAGAAACCGGATAGTGGTTGAAGATGGAGAGGTAGAAGAACCCAATGAAGAAATTTCACTTTCTGAAGCCCGGAAGATTGAACCCGATTTTGAAGTGGGTGAGGATGTTTCGGAGGAAGTGAAACTGGTTGATCTGGGCAGAAGGGCTATCCTCGCTTTGCGGCAGAATCTGATTTCAAAGATCCACGAGCACGATAACACCACGATCTATAAGCAATTTAAAGATCTCGAAGGGGAGATTTATACGGCTGAGGTACACCATATACGGCATAAGGCCATCATCCTACTGGATGATGAAGGGAATGAGATCATTCTGCCGAAAGAAAAGCAGATCCCGTCAGACTTTTTCCGCAAGGGAGACAATGTGCGCGGTATCATCGAGAGTGTTGAACTTAAGGGGAACAAACCTTTAATCCTTATGTCCCGAACCTCGCCCATATTCCTGGAGCAATTATTCTTCCAGGAAATTCCGGAAGTTTTTGATGGGCTGATATCTATTAAGAAAGCCGTTCGAATTCCCGGGGAAAAAGCAAAAGTGGCCGTAGACTCCTATGATGACCGAATTGATCCGGTTGGAGCCTGTGTGGGAATGAAAGGATC
>CAJHYA010000136.1_pt1 | contig 21353 bp, 18 predicted proteins | sample 9198611 | NCBI WGS metagenome assembly CAJHYA01 (sample SAMEA7708353, study PRJEB35096) | sediment metagenome | biome: marine neritic benthic zone biome [ENVO:01000025]; feature: sediment [ENVO:00002007]; material: shallow marine sediment [ENVO:03000034] sea grass bed [ENVO_01000059] ... | reverse complement strand
CTCCCTTATGATAATGTGCTCTATTTTTCAATCACTCCGCCCAGTAAAACGAAAGTTCTGAATATAGTGGCTGAAGACAATACCTATCTCCCGCGGATCTACGTGGACGATGAATTCACGTATATAGCCAGTGCGCTGGATCAGCTGAATTACAGCGAACTTGCCTCACAAAACCTCATTGTATTAGATGAACTGAACACTATAAACAGGGCCCTGGAAAATGCCATCACGGTATTTGCGGAAAACGGAGGTAGTGTGGTGATCATTCCCGGAGAAGATATCGACTACAGTTCTTACAACAGCTTGCTTGGCAGTCTGAATTTACCGCTTCTGGACTCCCTGGTAGTGGGCGATCTCAATATCACAGAAATAGCTTTCGATCACCCTTTGTACAAAGATGTTTTCGAGAGTCGCATATCCAATTTCAATTACCCTAAATCAAGCCTGTCTTACAGCCTAAGGCAATCTGCCCCCTACATACTGGGTTATCAGGACCAAAATCCGTTCTTGCTGGGCGAAAATGGGCGCTATCTGTTTACGGCGCCATTATCGGGAAGCAACAGCACGTTTAGAAATACCCCCCTGATCGTTCCAACATTTTATGCCATGGCCTGGAACAGCTTAAAAACACCTCAACTATATCAACAACTAACGGGTTTTACCCTTGCGGACATCCCATGGATTACGGATGGAGACGATATTGTGAAAATAAAAAAAGGGGATTACGAGTTTATCCCGCAGCAGAAACGCTATGCAAACAAAACCTCCCTCACATTTACGGATGATCCGGAAAGTGATGGCAATTATTCGGTGCAGACTGGGGAACAGGAACTTACGCGGATAAGTTTCAATTACCCCAGGAAAGAAAGCCAGCTGATGTTTACAGACGCTTCGCTGACAGATCTTGAAGTTTCACAAAGTATTCCTGAACTTTTTAATGTGCTTGAAAAAGAAGGCCGGATAACGGAGCTTTGGAAATGGTTTGTTATTTTTGCAATGTTTTTCGTGCTGTCCGAAGTTCTTGTTCAAAAGCTTGTCAAATGATCATATTCCTGAAATCAGCAACCCTTGTTTGCCCTACCAATAAGAACCTTCATCTTAAGAAAAGGGACCTTTTGATCAAAGATGGGATCATTGATAAAATCGGGGCCCGCCTGAATCCTCCTTCAAAAGCCAAAATTATTTCGTTACCCAATCTGCATGTTTCCGCCGGATGGTTTGACAGCAGCGTTTGTTTTGGAGAACCTGGTTTTGAAGAACGTGAGACTATAGCGCATGGCCTTGAAGTTGCTGGCAAAAGTGGATTTACTGAAATAGTTCTCAACCCTAATACGCATCCCGTCCCGGATAGCAGTGGTGATATTGTCTTCTTAAAAAAGGCCGGGGAAAATTCCGTTTCACAGCTCTATCCTCTTGGGGCGTTAACGGTTAAAAGCGAGGGAAAGGAACTGGCGGAAATCTATGACATGAAAAAGGCAGGGGCTGTAGGATTTTATGATTATAAGGCTGCCGTCCACAATGGTAATTTGCTAAAAATTGCCTTGCAATATGCGCAGAATTTTGGGGGTGTTGTCTTTTCATTTCCACTGGAAAGGCAAATTACCGGTAAAGGGGTTGTCAGTGAAGGAGAAGTCTCCACACGGCTCGGGTTAAAAGGTATCCCGGCGCTGGCAGAGGAGATTCAGGTGGCCAGAGACCTGGCAATACTGGAATATACAGGCGGAAGTTTGCATATACCCACCATTTCTACTGCCAAATCCGTTTCCCTTATCGATGCTGCCAAAAAAAATGGGCTGGATGTCAGTGCCAGTGTGGCCATTCACAACCTGTGGTTCCAGGACGAGGCGATAGAAGAATTTAACAGCAATTTTAAGGTGCTCCCACCACTCAGAACGGCAGCAGATTCACGCGCCTTGATCAGAGGCCTTAAATCGGGGATAATTGACTTCGTAACTACAGACCATTCCCCCATGGACATCGAAGAGAAGCGTGTAGAATTTGATCTTGCCGCTTACGGTTCATTGGGCTTAGAGCATGGATTCGGAGTCCTCAATTCATTATTTGGCTCAGAAAAGGCAGTAGAACTCTTAAGTCGGGGGCGGGAACGTTTTGGCCTTGAAACTCCAACGATTCAGGAAGGACGCCCGGCTAATCTCACCTTATTTGACCCAGATAAAGCATACACTGTTGATACCCAGCATTTGTTGTCCACCTCTAAAAACAGCATGTATCTGAATACCTCCCTAAAAGGAGAGGTATATGGTATAATCCATAGGGATCAAATCCTGTATTGATTTTAGTGCACCTGGAAAATTCCAAATATTTTCGCCCAATGAACACTGCCTTGCCCGGAAAAACCACTGCTATAGTTGCGTACCTGACCATTGTGGGGGCTTTAATTGCGATCAGCATGAATGCAGAACCCAAACATGAGTTCGCGCGTTTTCATACGCGACAAGCATTTGGATTACACCTGATCTTCATCGGTTGCGCGCTGTTCCTCAGCGCTTGGTTCAACGAATACGCCTGGTATGCGCTCTATGTCTTTTATATAGTGCTCTGGTTCTACGGATTCATAAGCGCAATTAACAACAAACAACAGGAAGTCCCTATCCTGGGGGGTTACTTTCAAAAATGGTTTACGTTTATACAGTAATATGACCACAGCCCCACTATCACTAACCCATTTGATAAGGCCTTCAAACCTTACTACCGGAAAACCCCCGGTCTTATTTCTTTTTCACGGCTATGGCAGCAATGAGGAAGATCTGTTCTCCTTTGCTGCTGAACTCCCTGAGATCTTATGTGTGATCTCTGCAAGGGCTCCTATCCCCATGCCTCCTTTTGGAAATGCGTGGTACGCTATTAATTTTGAGGCCTCCCATGGCCGCTGGAGCAATGTAGAGCAGGCTATTCAATCACGAGAAATCATTTTGAAATTCATAGACGAGGCATGCGAATCCTATGCGCTGGACGCTGATAATATAAACCTCCTTGGCTTTAGCCAGGGAACTGTACTGAGTTATGCAATAGCCCTTTCCTATCCGGAAAAAATCAAAAATCTGATCGCGCTGAGTGGATATATCGATCAAAATCTGCTAATAGACAATTACCAGGAGAAAGATCACAGCGCATTACAGATTTACGCCTCTCATGGACAGTTAGACCAGGTTATCCCTCCGGAATGGGCTTATATGTCACAGGATTTGTTAGGCCGATTAAAGATTCAGGTTACTTTTGAAGAGTATCCCGTTGGCCACGGTGTTTCACCCCAGAATTTCCATTCCTTCAATAAATGGCTTGAGAAAAGATTAGACTAGTTACGGGTGTATAACAAATGGTCGGTCATGGTAAACTCTACGCTCAGATCGTCCTTAAGATCGTAATTTATCAGCAGCTCTCCCCAGTATTTACCATCGGAAAAATCAGCGATGATCCATTTGTGATTCAGAATCTTGATTTTATTTATTTTGAAACTATTCTCCATCCCTTCATAAGGGATTAAGGGATTATCCCCTTTTTTTTCATTTGTTTCCAATAGTTTATCCGCAATATACCTGGATGGGTCTTCTAAACGCAAGTGATCGTAATACACCAGGGCATCATCGTTATTGTCAAGTGAAAAATATTGCATGTCCAGCACAGCCAATCGGGCATCTTGTAAACTGTCATTAAGCCGGTCAATTTTTTGTTCCATATTCTTTAGCTGTAAATCACCACTCTTGACCATGCGGCTACTGCTTATTGCCAGATACAGGGCAATTAATGCTGCAAATACAAACAGGTAAAGGAAAATTCTACTCCTCATATCAAATCGAAACAATTAAGTTATCAAATGCCAGATGCACATGATCTGGTAATTCTTGTTCTACTTCTTCATGAAATCCCATATGGTGACTAATGTGGGTGAAATACGCCTGCTCCGGACCAACTATTTCCACAAAATTCAAAGCTTCCTCCAGGTTAAAATGTGAATGGTGTGGTTTCTTTCTTAAAGCATTTACTGTCAATACTTTAACTCCCTTTAATTTAAGTAATTCTTCTTGTTTAATGGTTTTGACATCCGTGAGATAAGCAAAGTCTCCCAGGCGATATCCGTATACAGGCAGACGATTGTGAAATACTTCTATAGGAATTACCTCCATATTGCCAAGCATAAATGGTTCGCTTTTATCAATGAGATTTACCTGAACAGCCGGAGCGCCTGGATAGCGATTTTCATCTGCAAAAATATAATGAAATCTTCGTTTTAACTCTTTTACAACCCGTTTATGCGCGTATATGGGAATGTCTCCCTGCCGAAAGAAATATGGCCTTATGTCATCAATTCCGGCAGTATGGTCTGCATGTTCATGTGTAAACAATACACCATCCAGGTGGTTTACGTTGTGGGTGAGCATTTGTTGCCGAAAATCGGGTCCGCAATCAATAACATAGGTGTATTTGTCCCAGGATACCATAACCGAAACCCGCAGCCTTTTGTCTTTGGGATCCTTACTCAGGCAAACTGGGTGGGAACTCCCGATGACAGGGATACCCTGGGATGTCCCGGTGCCCAAAAATGTGATCTTCAACCTGTAATCTATTTAATTCAAATTTATAACTAAATAATTTAATAGATTACCCAATCTTATTACCTTTGTTATGTAAGACTCCACAACGAATGGCTTCAGTTTTTAAGAGAGATCCGGCGTTTGAGAATGTGCCTTCTATCAAAGCCAAAACCCTTCGCATTAATCTGAATCCGGATATCTACGGTACTTTTGCAGAAATTGGTGCCGGGCAGGAAACCGCCCGACATTTTTTCAGGGCTGGAGGAGCCTCCGGAACGATTGCCAAGGCCATGAGCGCTTATGACAAGGCCTTTAGTGATGCCATTTACGGTATAGAAAAAGATGGGCGCTATGTAACGCAGAGCAGGTTGAAAAAAATGCTCGCGCATGAGATGACCCTTACCGAACAGCGTATTAGCCGGGATGAACATCCGGACCGGCTTTTCTTCGCCTATGCCAACACCGTGGCAACCATTGATTTCTCAAAACGCTATAAAGGCCATGGCTGGGTAGGGATTCGCTTCCAACTGGATCCAAAGCAAAAGGAATTTGATGAAATCATTTTACACGTTCGTTTTAAACAAAACGAAGCCCGGCTACAACAGGAAACCCTCGGAATTGTTGGGGTAAATCTAATTTATGGAGCCTTTTACAAGTACAATAAGCCAAAGAAATTACTAAAATATCTATATGACCATATCGACAGGGATACACTGGAGATTGATATGGTCAACTTTGACGGACCCAATTTCAGGGATGTAGACAATCGCCTGATTAGTCTGCAATTGATTCGTAACGATATGACCGATGCGGTGATGTTCGGACCTGATGGAAACAACCTGCTGCCGGCGGCCGTTCTTTATAAAAAGAACATTCTTGCGCTCAGGGGAAGTTTCCGCCCGGTTACCAAGGTGAATATGGATATGTTTCAGAAGTCCTACGAGATATTTATCCGTGAACAGACCGTTGAAGAGGATAAGACCATAGTCATTTTTGAGATCACGCTTGATAACCTGAAAGCTTCGGGAGAAATTGATGAGCGGGATTTCATGGACCGTGCGGAATTGCTGTGCTCGATGGGGCATCGGGTGATGATTTCCAAGTTTAGGGAATACTACAAGTTGGTAGAATATTTTAGCAATTATACCAAGGCCCGTATGGGTCTCACCATGGGGGTCAACAACCTGGTGGATATCTTTGATGAGAAATATTACCGGCATTTAAGCGGTGGTATCCTGGAGGCCTTTGGAAAACTGTTCTTTAAGGATCTCAAGGTTTATCTCTATCCCATGAAGAATCCGGAAACCGGACAGGTAATGACCAGTAACAACGTCAAGGTCCATCCTAGAATGAAAGAGCTCTATAAGTTCTTTAAATACAATGGAAAGGTAATGGATATCATCGACTACGATCCGGAGATCATGCACATTTTCTCCAGAGATGTCCTCAAAAAGATTACCAGTGGTGAAGAAGGCTGGCAGGAGATGCTGCCGGAAGGCGTGGCTGAGATCATTATGAAGAACAAGCTCTTTACGGGTGGCGTTCTCGCCGAAAAACTGGATTAAAAAAGCCTCGAATTTACTCTTCAAGGCTTCTCTTAACTTTCTTACTTAGGTTTATAGGATCTGTGCCGCGTGGTCTTTGGTCTTGACCTTGTCGATTACGCGTTCCACTACCCCATTTCCATCGATAATAAAGGTCTTTCTGTGAATTCCGTCGTATTCCCGACCCATGAATTTTTTCGGCCCCCAGACCCCGAAGGCATTAATAACCGTAAGATCCTCATCAGCAAGCAGCGGGAAAGGAAATTCAAATTTATTTCTGAAATTGGCCTGTTTTTTTTGAGAATCGGCACTCACTCCCAGCAATTCATATCCGGCAGCCTGTAAGTCAGCATAGTGGTCCCGCAGGTTGCATGCTTCCGCGGTACATCCCGGGGTATTGGCCTTGGGGTAAAAGAAGACGATTAGCTTTTTTCCCTGGTAATCTGACAGTTTTACTTCGTTTCCGTCCTGATCAAAGGTTGTAAATTCCGGCACCTTTTCACCGGCTTTCAGTGTTTTCATAGTCAATTTTTTAATTAATTTCGCAATCCTTCAGAACGTCAAAAATACAAAAATGACCAAGGCTGAAAAAGTAGCGTTCACAATAAAAACACTTGGTGACCTATACCCGGAAATTCCGGTTCCACTGGAACACCGGGATCCCTATACCCTGCTTATTGCCGTACTGCTTTCCGCCCAAAGTACGGATGTAAGGGTAAACCAGATCACCCCGCTACTATTTCAAAGAGCGGATAACCCTTTTGATATGGTAACCTTAAGTGTGGATGAAATTCGGGAAATCATCAAACCTGTTGGGCTTTCCCCTTCTAAATCCAAAGCCATACACGGACTTAGCACCATACTCATAGATCGATATTCAGGAGAGGTTCCCGCGGAATTGGCGCTTCTGGAAGAGTTGCCCGGTGTGGGACATAAAACGGCCAGTGTGGTAGTTTCACAGGCCTTTGGTATCCCCGCTTTTCCGGTAGACACACATATTCACCGGCTTATGTATCGCTGGGGATTTTCTAATGGCAAAAATGTAGTTCAAACAGAAAGAGATGCTAAACGCTTGTTTCCTAAGGAATTATGGAATGATTTGCATTTACAAATAATCTGGTACGGACGTGAATATTCACCGGCCCGCGGCTGGGACCTGAACAAGGATATCATTACCAGAACAATAGGGAGGAAATCGGTAATTCGGGAATACCTAAAAAGAAAAAAGGCCGGTTAAACCGGCCTCTATTAGTTCATATTCGATTCGAAAACGAATTTTTTGTATCGAACTGGTCTGAGGGATCTGGAGTAATTCAACAAAAACTGAACGGTTTCCGGACGCGCCTTAGCCAGTTTACAAGTGTTTCTTTCAGCAGAGTAAATTTTTTCCATACGATAATAGTCTAGTTATGTTAAAATAACGCGACTATTATGGAATTATTGCTCCGCCCGAAAAGATTCTTTTTTTAGGTTTTAGGAGTTGGTTAAGACAATATTATGTCTTTCTATAATTTTTCGAAGGTTGATCAGGGCATAGCGCATTCTTCCTAAGGCTGTATTTATACTAACCCCTGTGTTTTCAGAGATCTCCTTAAAGCTCATGTCCCTGTATATGCGCATTACGAGTACTTCTTTCTGGTCATCCGGCAATTCCTCAATTAATTTGGACAGGTCGCTATCGATCTGATCCTTGATCAGTTGCTTTTCAGCATTTAGCTTGTCATCACCTAAAACCGAGAAAATATTGAACTCTTCGTTACCTTCAAACCTGGGCATCCTTTTGTTCTTTCGGAAATAATCTATAATAAGGTTATGCGCAATACGCATTACCCAGGGCAGAAATTTGCCCTCCTCACTATAGGACCCTTTTTTAAGCGTCTTGATTACTTTTATAAATGTATCCTGAAAGATATCCTCGGCAACATCACGGTCCATTACTTTTGAGTAGATGAAGCTTGTGATCCTTTGGTTATGCCGGTTAATCAGTACCTCTAAGGCTTTTTCATCTCCGCTGATGTAATCCTGAACTAAGACTGAATCGTCGATTGGGTAACTCATGGTAGTATTTCTGGTTAAGGTTACTTGCCCTGTGCCGAAGCTGGGAACGTGTTATTGATTTCTGACTATTATCTTGGGTTTAAATCCAGAACTAAAGTAGAGAAATGGGTGTCTGATGGAAAAAGTATGTTGTCAAACCCCAGATTTTTGATGTAAACACCCGTTTTTAAGAAAATCCATACAATAAACGAGGTAAAAAATAGTTGCTTTCTGCTCCTTAAAACAGGACAGATCGCAGGCTGTTCAATAAAATATGGGTACAAAAAAACCCTTGAGGGTAGTACTCAAGGGTTGCTCAATCCTTACTATGGGTTATATATCCTGGCTAATTTCTAATTCAGATTATTCTCAAAGGTCATTCCCCTATGGGTCATAACATTAAGGGACTTTGAATAATCCATAAGGAATTTTATTCGGTATTGTCCGGTTCTGACAAGTTTACAGCGGTCTTGATCCTGAGTGTAAGTGTGTTTCATAATCACTATTGTTATATCTAAATAACGCAAGTGTTATGGCATCAATAGTTTTAGTCGACCTAAGGCGGATTAATTCGTTAAAACTATGTCGTGCTTCTCTATGATCTTCCTGATGTTGATCAGCGCATACCGCATTCTGCCCAGGGCCGTATTTATGCTAACCCCCGTATTTTCAGCGATTTCCTTGAAACTCATGTCCTGATATATGCGCATATGAAGTACCTTTTTCTGGTCTTCAGGGAGTTCCTCGATTAACTGTTCCAAATCATAGTCGATCTGATCCTTGATCAACTGACTTTCAGCATTTAATTGTTCATCTCCTATAACTGTGAAGATATTGAATTCCCCATTCGACTGAAATTTAGGCAATCTCTTATTCCTCCGGAAATGGTCCATGATCAAATTATATGCGATTCGCATAACCCAGGGCAGGAACTTTCCTTCTTCATTATACGATCCCCGCTTCAGGGTTCGAATAACCTTCATAAAAGTGTCCTGAAAAATATCTTCTGTAACCTCCCTGTCCTGTACCTTGGAGTAAATGAAGCTGCTAAGTCGTTGGTTGTGTTTGTTTATCAGAATTTCCAGGGCGCGCTCATCCCCACTCATGTAGTCTCGCACTAATACCGCGTCGTCGATCTGTAGATCCATACAAATTACTTTTTTGGTTCAACTTGGGTGCCTTTCTAAACCGAAAGGATGTCAGTTATTCAGACAAAAAATCAAAAAAGTAATAGTATAGCTATAGGCGCTGGTATTTAGGAATTATGCTCAAATATAGAAAAAAACTCTCCTTAGAAACAAATCTTCTTCCGGATTTGATCAAACAAAAGTCCTTTTAATGCGCTGTGGTTATTGACCGGTACATGTCTTATCTTTGCAAATTCAGACGCATTCATGACTGCAATTACAGAGGTAAATCCAAAGGAAAACATAATCATTAAAGGGGCTAAACTGCATAACCTCAAGAATATTGATGTGGTTATCCCCAGGAACAAACTTGTAGTGATTACAGGTTTGAGCGGTTCCGGTAAATCCAGTCTTGCTTTTGATACGCTTTATGCAGAAGGTCAGAGAAGGTATGTGGAGAGCCTCTCTGCATATGCACGGCAATTTTTGGGTAAGTTGAATAAACCCAAAGTCGATTATATAAAGGGTATTGCCCCGGCCATAGCCATTGAACAGAAGGTAAATACCAGCAATCCCAGATCAACCGTAGGGACCACGACTGAAATTTACGATTACCTTAAATTGTTATATGCACGGATTGGCAAGACCTACTCTCCTATCTCAGGCAATCAGGTCAGGAAACATACGGTAAGCGATGTGATCGACTATGTAAAGGGTTTTGAAAATGACAGTAAATTATTGTTGTTGGCCCCTATCCATATTTCTGAAGATCGCGATCCGATAAAATCTCTGGCATTGCTCTCCAAACAAGGGTATGCAAGGATTCAATATAAAGGCAAGGTTATCCGGATTGAAGATGCCCCGGAAGATATTGGGCCTGATTTCTTCCTTGTGGTCGACCGTATTGTAAAAAAGGAGGACGAAGATTTCTTCAATCGCCTGGCAAATGCTATTGATAACGCTTTTTTTGAAGGGAAGGGCTCCTGCATGATCAGTGATCTCGAAGGCCATAACACTCAATCATTCAGCAATCGCTTCGAACTGGATGGGTTGTCATTCCTGGAACCAAATGTGCATCTCTTTAGTTTTAACAACCCCTATGGCGCGTGCCCGCGCTGTGAAGGCTATGGAGATGTCATAGGGATCGACGAAGACCTGGTGATTCCCAATACCGCGCTTTCTGTTTACGAGAACGCCGTTTTTCCCTGGCGTGGGGAAAGTATGAGCTGGTACCGCGACCAATTGGTTAACGCCGCTTACAAATTTGATTTTCCCATACATAAGCCCTGGTTCAATTTAAGTGAGGATCAAAAAAGACTCGTATGGGAAGGGAACCAATATTTTAAGGGAATAAATGGATTTTTCAAACTCCTGGAGGAGAAGAGCTATAAAATCCAAAATCGGGTAATGCTATCCCGGTACCGCGGTAAAACAAGATGTCAGGAATGTCTGGGAAAACGACTTCGCAAAGAAGCTAATTATGTCAAGATCAGCGAAAAGGCGATCTCGGATTTGATTGAGCTGCCTATTGAGACACTGGACGCTTTCTTTTCAGACTTGACCCTGCCGGATTTTGAAAAGCAAATTGCCAGCAGGTTGTTGAAAGAGATCACCACCCGATTGGATTTTCTTAAAAAAGTGGGCTTGGGCTATCTCACCCTGAACCGTAAATCCAACTCCCTCTCGGGGGGTGAGAGTCAGCGAATCAACCTGGCTACCTCATTGGGCAGTAGTCTGGTAGGTTCCATGTATATTCTTGACGAGCCCAGTATTGGTCTGCATCCCCGGGATACCGAAAACCTTATTGCCGTTCTAAAATCATTGCGGGATCTTGGGAATACCGTGATTGTTGTAGAGCACGACGAGGATATTATGATGGCTGCTGATGAAGTTATCGATATTGGCCCGGAAGCGGGCACCCGTGGAGGCGAGGTAGTGGCACATGGGTCAATGGCAGATATTTTGAAGTCTGCTTCCTTGACCGCCGGCTATCTCAATGGAACCGAAAGGATTGAAGTGCCAAAGCAGCGCCGAAAAAGCAATAAGAAAGTTGTTGTAAAAGGAGCTCGCGAGAATAACCTGAAGAATATTGATGTTTCCTTCCCCCTGAACGTACTCACGGTGGTATCCGGGGTATCTGGCAGCGGAAAAAGCTCCCTGGTAAAAAGGCTGCTCTACCCCATTATGCTGAAAAAACTTGGGGGTTATGGCCAAAAGGCCGGGCACTTTACGGAAGTGGAAGGCGATTTTGATAGCTTAAAAAATGTGGAGTTTGTAGATCAAAATCCAATAGGGAGATCCTCCCGTTCCAACCCCGTTACCTATATCAAGGCATATGATGATATCCGTGCTTTGTTTGCCTCCCAAAAATTGAGTAAGATAAGAGGTTATAAATCCAAACATTTCTCTTTCAATGTAGATGGAGGCCGTTGTGAAAAATGTAAAGGAGAAGGGGAAATAACTGTGGAAATGCAGTTTATGGCAGACGTTCACCTGGAATGTGATGTATGTAAAGGCAGGCGCTTTAAAAAGGATGTACTGGAAGTACGCTTTGACGGGGCCAATATTGATGATGTGCTCAATATGACCATTGATGATGCCATTGCTTTCTTTGAGAACGCTGGCCAAAAGAAGATCAAGGATAAACTTAAACCCCTGCAGGATGTTGGCCTTGGATATGTTACTCTGGGGCAGTCCTCTTCTACCCTTTCCGGTGGGGAGGCCCAGAGGATAAAGCTGGCTTCCTTCCTCATAAAAGGCCATACCAAGGACAAATCACTCTTTATATTTGATGAGCCCACCACTGGCCTTCACTTTCACGACATTAAAAAATTGCTGAAATCCTTTGACGCCCTGATAGCCCGCGGACACTCTATTGTAGTGATCGAACACAATATAGAACTTATCAAATGTGCGGATTATCTGATAGACCTCGGGCCAGATGGCGGGGACCGTGGCGGACAACTTATTGCCGAGGGAACTCCTGAGGAAGTAGCCGAACACCCAAAAAGCTATACGGCAAAATATCTGAAACCTAAACTGGCGTTTTAAACCCCTGATCTTTTTGGTTAAAAATGCCCGGATGGGGTATAAAATCCCGCTAGTCATCCACCAACACTCCTGAAAAATAATTTATTCTGTTCATTTACAAGTAGTTAAATGGCCAATGAAATTTTTGGCACGCTGTTTGGTTTATCATTAGCGAATGTAAATAGTTGCATTCGGAAATTGTAAAACCTATTATTATGAAACATTTAGTACTCTTAATTGCAGCCTTCTTTGTTGGTGTGACGAGTACCACGGCTGCTAGCGCAGAAAACGAATTTGCTTATCGCAATGTTAATGGATATAGCAACTCCTTTATTTTCGTGAATAATGGGATTACATTTTCCGTGTATCCGGATGGGGAGTTCGACTTTTACATTAACAACCGGGTTAATGTCTCTGCCGGAATCGGCGTGGGGCCCGCAAGTTTAACCTTTAACTCTGGTTATAACTACAACCCGTTTGTTCAGTATGACGATTATGGAGCTGTAGTCCAGGTTGAAAATATGCCTATCTATTACGATTATTACGGTAGGGTATCCCAAATAGGAGATGTTAATATCTGGTATCGCAACGGCCGAGTAAGGCGAATTGGAGGTATGCGGGTATTTTATAACAACTTTGGCGTATACCAGTACCATACTGGTTTCATCAACTACTATAACCGGTACTATGTATACCGACCTTTCCACAGGTTATTTATTCGACCTGCTGTAGGATTCTGTTTGGTGTACAACCGTCCTTACCGACGATTCTACAACCCGGTGCGCTATACCTGGTACAGGCCTTATCGCAATAACTACAGACGTTCTTATGCAAGGCTTGGGCGGGATTACAGACACAATCGCGGCTGGGATAGCAGGCGCAGCATTTATCGCAATGATAAACGAGTAGCCGTACGCGACCACCGCGTTCGAAGAGACGGATATAGGAACGAGTCTGGCACGTACAGGCGAGATAAGGCTTCCAATGGCAGAAGGAGCACTGCATACCGCAGTGAATCGGTAAACAGAGGTGGCAATAAAAAGAGCTATAGAAATAACCGGACTTCGGTTGTCAAAAGGAATACCGCACCTGCTAAAAATGTACGCAGGACTGCTACGCAGCAGCGGAGTAACAAAGTAGTACAAACACGTACGGTAAAGCGCTCCAATGCAGCGAACGGGAAAAGAACAGTGACGCGTAGTACCCAGACCAAGAGGACACAACGCGCTGCCCCTGCCCGGAAAACATCCCGTACAAACGCGGTAGCAAAACGCTCCGTGAGCAGAAAGCCGGCTTATAAAGCTCCGAGCAAACGCTCAACAAGCAGTGCCGTAAGTAGAAGCCCGAAACGCAAGGTGACTAAAAGTTCATCGACCCGAAGCAGGAGCGGCAAAACGACGAGCAGAAGCAGAAGATCATTATAAGAAAATAAATTTTAGGTTGGTTAGTTGTTTAGACCCCGTAGCGGATTCGTCCCTGCGGGGTTTCTATTTGCCCTTCCATCTGGACAGGAACCCAAAAATATCTTCCGATATCTTAAATCTGTAAAGCACCCCTGCATACATGAGTAGCATCAATCCGCTTTTCAATACGATGTTGAGCACCGGATGAAATGTAAACTTGAGTGCATAAAATAAAACACCGATAAATAACAACAGCCCTAATACTTTGCCGGTATCCCGTGAAAAGGGCATGATCTTGAATTTTCGCCAGACAAAGATCAATTTTGCGGTATTGTATATCGCAATGGCTATAAAGGTTGCAAGGGCAGCCCCTGTTGTTTGATAAAGAGGTATAAATACAAGGTTCAATAATATGGTAAGCAAGGCTAAAAACACCCCCAACAACAACACTACACGGTAGTAACGGGAATTGAAAAGGATAGCATTATTATTGCCTAAAAGCGCATCAAAAACACGGCAAAGGCCTATGAGGAAAACCACCAGGAATCCCCCCCTGTAGTTTTCAGGCAGAAAAGTATACAGGTCTGATAAGTTCATTACAATCAATAAGAAAATAATTCCCGCAACGATAAATAGGGTAAGCGAACTTTTCTGGTATAAGCTTTTCAGACGAACTTCATCATTTTGATTCAGGATCTCAGCTGTAAGGGGGTAGGTAATCTGATGCATGGCACGTGAAGGAACCGCTACCACTGTGGCTATAAAAATGGCTACCGTATAATATGCCACATTGTTTATCTGAATGAATTGATTAATCATAAACCGGTCTATTTCCAGGAGTATAATCGCAGTTGAACCTCCGAGGATGATGAGAAAACTATAGGTGAAGATCTCTCGTGTCACTACGGATTTTCGAATTGTCAGTTCTGGAAATTCAAGGGAATAGGCTACCAGTTTCATGATTACCGTGCGCAATAAATAGAGGCCTACTAGGGCATACAGAAAGAAACTAACGGTAATTACATCAGCATATAAAAGAAGGAGTAAAACACTTACCCCTACCCTGACAAAGACTTCTTTCATGAAATTTCCAAATACCGTTTTCATCTGAACCTTACACCAGGCGTAAAAGACCTCGAAATAAGCCATTGCCAGTCCAATCAGGAAAATATGCCAGACATAATCACGTACGATCGCGTTTTTATTTGCCAAAAAAGAACCAATGGCTTCATTGGCCAGGTAGCTCAATAAGGCCAGCGGGACAACCATAATTAGTGGTAACAGAAGCATCATGGACAGGAAACTTCTGGAATCCTCCTTCTTAAACCTGCTGTAATACTTGACCAAGGTATTGGGCACCCCAAAGGCCATAATCGGCATAAGGAGAGCGGCTGTGGATAAGATAACCCCGACTAGGCCGTAATATTCCTCGGAGAGAAAGCGCGTATAAAGGAAAAGGGTATTAACGGCGCCAATGGCAAACCCAATATAGGTAATCAGGGTGTTGTTTACAGACTGTCTAAAAACGATTCCCATGGAGCAGTTTTGCCAAATTCCGGGTTAATTCCCTTCTGCTGTATTGCCCAATTTGGGCGTCTTTAACATCGAGGGTATCGGAAAGGTATTTTTGAAACCAATCCAAAATTACTTTTTTTAATTCAGAATCGGCCTGATAATCAAAGGGCATCCCCGCTTGCGCCCTGCTAATGATTACTCCTGCCTCCCATTCTTCAGGGCCTATGGCAAGTATAGGCCTTTTTGCGGCCAGGTATTCAAATAGTTTACCTGGAATAATGCCTCTGGTCTCAGGGGCATTGATTTCGGCCAACAATAAGACCTGTGCCTGTTTTTGATATTGAACCGCTTTGTCATGAGGTACGTATTCTATAACCCGTGTATGAGCTTTTAAACCGTAGGTATCTATAGATTCCAGGACTTCCCTACCTACCACACCGATCAATTGCAAGCTAAGCCGTTCGCGGAACACAGGGTTTTCCTGTATCAGTTCACCGAGCACTTTCCACAAATTTTCAGGGTTTCGTTTACTGAGGAGGGAACCTATATGGGAAATGGTAAATTGCTTATCCAGGGATTCGGGATTTTCATAACCCGTATCATAGCCATTGGTGATAACCGTAATGGGCTGTTGCGTGAGTCCTTCAAATTCTTTCCTTGTCGTTTCACTGGTAACAACAATTACATCGGCGGCATTTAGTACCTCCTGTTCCAACCTCAGGTGTTTTCGTTTCGCAAAAACACTTAATTTAAGTTGATCATGATACCCAATACTGGTCCATGGGTCCCTGAAATCGGCAAGCCAGGGTATCTTGAAATACTTTTTGAGCCTTATACCAATCAGGTGTAGACTGTGCGGCGGTCCGGTAGTGATTATGACGGCTGGTTGCTCCTGAACAATTAATTTCCTGAGATACCGTACCGAGGGATTGACCCACAATCTGCGAGCATCCGGAATAAACAGATTGCCACGTATCCAAAGAAGAAAGCGATCCATGACGGACTGCCGCTTATCCGGAATGATCCCGGAGCGGATACGGTCAGTATTTTTCCTGGAGAACCATCCGGCAAAGCGATAGGGCTCAATAATCGGGCGACGGTATATTTTCAGGCCTTCAGGCACTTCCCCTACCAATGCGCTATCGGTAATCGGATAATCGGGGTTGGATGGGGTGTAGATAATTGGTTCTATGCCGAACTCGCGGAGGTATTTTGCAAACTTTAACCAGCGCTGAACCCCAGGTCCTCCGGATGGTGGCCAGTAATATGTAATGATCAGCACCTTGCGCATCGGTTAATCCCCTGCTTTATGTTTTTTTCTCCTCCGGAAAGAATAAACCAGCCCCGCAATAGCAATTAAGCCAAATAATAATGAGCCTGCCCAGGTGATCTGGGCTCCTGTTTCCACAACCTCCGGTTCGAATTTGAATTCGATCCGGTTGTCACCGGCTGGGACAAGCATAGCTCTAAGAGCATAATTTACCCGAAAATGAGGGGTTTCCTTTCCGTTAAGATACGATTTCCACCCTTGTGGATAAAACATCTCGGAAAAAACAGCCAGACCGTCTTCCCTGCTGGAAGAACGATAAACCAAATAATTGGGGCGATAGGTTACCAATTCAATGCCAGCGAGAGAATCAACAGCGAACTCCTTAGCCAATGAAATCTCGGGGAACTTATTGGAATTAATAACAGCTGTATTGGAGACATCGAGGTTTTTGAGTTGTGCCATTTCCTCATTCGCTGAGTTAACCGAAATCAAGTTGTTAATAAACCAGGCGTTGCCCAGTGCATCCGGATTTTCTACGGCATAGGCCCCTTCTTCACTACGCTGTATCACATACTTAACATTGAGCATGTTGAGCATTTGCAGATTTCCCTGATAGATCTGATGATCGAACAATTCCTGTGTGACCCGTGGTTTTGCTGCATGGTATCCGCCTATTGATTTATGGAAATACGAGGTCCGTGCCCCATTTAACCCTTCCTGAGGATCGTATACCCGGAAAACTCCGCTGTCATTTTGTATCTGCTTATCAAAGGGTTGCTCCGCAAAAGGTTCGGTAACCAGCCGTCGTCTTACAAAATCTTCTTCATTGACATACCGCAGATCTACCCCTACCAGATCAATCACAACAAGCAAACCCACCAGGACAAGCATAAGGTTGAGCTTCAACCTTTTCTTCAGGTACAACCAGCACAACAGGCTGGTCAAAATCACGAATACCATTGAACGAATGAGATCTCCGTTATAGACCGCTTCCCTGTCGCGCTTTATCATGGTCATGATCTCTTCTCCGTAATACCTCAGGTAGGTAGCATCATTGAGCCCGGTAAAGGAAAACGTACTTTTTAGGACAAATAGGGCAACTCCAACTCCCATCAACAGCAGGAAAGATAATTTAAGGGCTCGAATCTTTTCCTTATCCGACACTTCAGAACTTACGAAACGCGCAAGGCCCAGAATACCGAGTATTGGCAAACATAATTCCAGGAGGACCTGAATGGAGCTTACGGCCCGGAATTTGTCGTACAAAGGGAAATAATCAATCATGAAATCGGTGAGTATCCCAAAATTCTTGCCCCAGGAGAGCAAGAGGGATAATAGTGCTCCGCCCAGCAGCCACCATTTGCTTTTACCTTTTACAAGAAAGATCCCCAGAATAAACAGAAGGAAGATCACTGCTCCAATATAGGCAGGGGCCGCTACACCGGGTTGGTTGCCCCAGTAAAGCGGGATATTTCTGGAAAACTCCAGCGCCCTGGTCCTTGATAAACCTTGTTCGGTGAGGTATTGATAAGCCTTAGAATCGGTGCCCAGGTTCTCCGATGAGGCCCCGCCGAACAGCCTGGGAACAAAAAGATTCAAGGATTCGGCAATCCCGTAACTGTATTGCGTAATATATTCCTTGCTGAGCCCGGTCGTATTTGTCCTGGAACTGCCATCCGGGTTTATCGTTAATTCAGAAGCTCCCCGTGTACTCCAGTCGGCATATTCCTTGGTGGCCATAAGGGCCGTAGCATTCATAGAAATACTCAATAAGACCGCCCCTACAAGTACCGTTAATGCCAAAAAGAAGGGCTTCAGCGTTCTATTCCGAATGGCGTCAATGAGATAGGCCAGGCCTAATATCAGGACTAGAAGCATAAAGTAATAGGTCATCTGATAGTGGTTGGCATTGATTTCCAGCGCCATGGCAAGAGCCGTTAACAGAAACCCCAAAAAGTATTTCCTTCTGAAGGTGAGTACAATTCCTCCCAGTACCATAGGCAGGTAAGCTATGGCGTGTGCTTTGGCATTATGACCGACTCCCAGAATTATTATCATATAGGTAGAAAAGCCAAATGCCAGGGCTCCTAAAATCGCAAGCCGATAATCTACTTTCAGACAACAGAGCAAAATGTAGAAACCAAGAAAGTAAAGGAAAAGGTAATCAGCCGGCCTCGGCAGGAATCGAATCAGACGATCCAGCTGCTTTATGTAGTTGTTTGGATAATTGGCCCCTAACTGATAGGTCGGCATCCCCCCAAAAGCACTGTTAGTCCAGTAGGGTTCCTCATCGAACTCAGCTCGAAAGTCATTTTGTTCCTTCGCCATCCCGATATACTGCTGTATATCAGACTGGTTAATGGCCTTTCCCTGGAGTACGGGATAGAAATACGCCAATGAAACAAGTGCAAAAAATACCAGTACAAAAAAATGGATAAATGCGGTTGGGATACTTTTATTCATAGATGCGATATACGGAACAAATTATTCTATTTCCTCATAGTCCACATATTCTCCCAGGGATTCCTCATTGTTATTTTTGGCCCCCGGTTTTTTGCTAATACTTACATCGCCTATGTTTACTTCGCTACCCTGATCCTCCTGGTAGCTTTGATACTGGTCCCTGAAGCGTTGTTCAGTCTTTTTAACAGCATACTGAAACAACTTGGGAGCAAACCATCTACCCAGTATTCGTAGCAGATAATAAAAGAGTAAAATGAAGAAAAGTACCTTTAAAAAAGTCATAATCTGCTGGGATTATATATCAAAAGTACAATTCCGGCGTTGTAATAGCAGAATAAATGTCATAAAAATATACTAAATCGCGATTTATGGGTCGACCGCTAAACCTGAAGCTAGCCTCTTGGGCAACTGGTCTTTGTATGCTTTTTGGCCTTACCAGCATGCATTCTCAGTACACGGATGTTATTAATTCCAATCGCCCTGGTTTTTCGGTAAGTGCTTATGCCGTTGGTAAAGATGTTATACAAGCCGAATTTGGTTTGGCTTATGAACAACAAGACCATGCCGACCTCAATACCGAGTCAAATATATTTGGGGCCGACCTGGCGCTGCGGTACGGGTTATTATTGGAAAGACTTGAACTTATTTGGGAAGGTACATTCCAGAATCAAAGCATCACTTTCACCAATTTTGGCCTGGAAGATACGCGAACGGATTTTTCACGGAACCGCCTGGGGCTGAAGTTTCTGATTTACGATCCCTTTAAAAATCCGGAGCGCAATAAGCCCAACCTCTATAGCTGGCGCGCCAATAATAAATTTCAGTTTCGCAACCTGCTGCCGGCTATTTCCCTTTACGGCGGGGCCAATTTTACCCTTGGAGACAATCCTTTCTATCCCGGTGAACCTGTTTTTTCACCAAGAGCAATGATTGCCACCCAAAGTCGATTAACCCCAAGGATGGTCCTTATTACCAACATAGCCTATGATCGTATCGGTACGGATTTCCCCGAATTGAGCTATGTGGTTTCTTTTTCCCATGCTTTCAGGAATCCAAAATGGAGTGTTTTTGTAGAAAACCAGGGGATCGACAGTGACCGCTACTCGGATATTCTGCTGAGGGGCGGCATTGCACACCTTTTCACGAAAAAATTTCAGGCTGACTTCAGTATGGGGGCCAGTATTAAAAACACCCCCAGTCGCGTTTTTATAAGTTCTGGCTTTTCCTATCGTCTGGACTATCATCAGGATAAAAAGCCCATACAGCAGCAACGCCCGGGTCAAAATGGAGGGGTTATATCAAGAAATAGTGCAAAAAAAGCCAAAAAGGCCGAAAAGAAAGCACGGAGATCCAAAGGCAAAGGGGCTGAAGATGTAAACCTGAGCCCAAGCCAAAGGCAATTGAAAAAAATGCAACGCAGAGCCAGGAAAAAGAAAGGCTAAGCCGCTTAAATCATCCCTGCTATCCCTGTCTGTCAATCTCACCTCCTTATTTTGCATTAAAGTAGTGCCTCTCGTTTTTTCTATTCCCAAATATTGTTGATATTGGCCTTATCAAAGAAAAGGCATGATCACACTTAGGCAGGTTCAATCCAAAAAGGAACTCAAACAATTTGTAAAATTTCCCTTCAGCCTTTATAAAGACTCTCCCTATTGGGTACCTCCCATTATCAAGGAAGAGATCAATACATTCGATAAAGAGGTCAATCCTGTATTCAACGATGCAGATGCCTGGTTCTTTGTTGCCTTAAAAGAGGGCAAGATAGTTGGTCGGGTAACCGCCATAATAAATTGGGTAGAAATAAATCAGCAGCGGCTGCGAAAAATGCGGTTTGGCTGGTTCGATTTCATTGACGACTATGAGGTTTCTGAAGCCCTGTTAGCCAAGGTGGCAGAGATTGGAAAAGCCAATAACCTTGACTATATGGAAGGCCCGGTGGGTTTCTCCAATATGGATAAAGTAGGCGTGCTCATTGAGGGGTTTGATCATATAGGAACCATGATCACCTGGTATAATCACCCGTATTACCAGGAACACTACGAAAGATTGGGATTTGTGAAAGAAAAGGAATACCACGAAAATAAGTTCCCCTTTAAGAATGCACACCCAAGACTCTTCCGAAAAGCCAATCTGCTCCTAAAAAAGCGCTATGGATTCCGGGAAGTGAATTTTACCAAAACCGAGGAAATCTTTCCCTGGGTAGACAAAATGTTTACCCTGTTCAACGATTCCTATGCCGTACTTTCTTCTTTTGTCCCGATATCCGACCAGCAAAAGGAGTATTTCAAAGAGAAATACCTGAGCTTCATTAATCCGGAATACATCAAATTTGTGGTGGACAAGGAAGATAAATTGATTGCCTTTGCCATTGTAATGCCTTCCTTTTCTGAAGCGCTTCAAAAAGCAAAAGG
>CAJHYA010000183.1_pt1 | contig 21557 bp, 19 predicted proteins | sample 9198611 | NCBI WGS metagenome assembly CAJHYA01 (sample SAMEA7708353, study PRJEB35096) | sediment metagenome | biome: marine neritic benthic zone biome [ENVO:01000025]; feature: sediment [ENVO:00002007]; material: shallow marine sediment [ENVO:03000034] sea grass bed [ENVO_01000059] ... | reverse complement strand
TTTGCCTTTATTCTCTGTTTCTCCTGCAAAGAAAAGAATTCAATCCTCCCAAAACAGCCGAAAAAAGCGAATACAGAAATCCGTTATGCAAAGGGATTTCAGATAGAACAGAGGACTGAAGGAGTCACCGTAATTACGGTGAATTCTCCATGGCCAGGGGCCAGTAAAAATTTTGTGTACGCTCTGGTAAAACGGGAATTTTTGCCTGCGCTAAGCTTGAATAAGGACGAATTCGATGCTGTGATACCCGTACCCGTTGAGCGCGTAATTGCCACCTCAACTACGCATATACCTTCCATGGAAGTCCTCGGAGTGGCTAAGAGCCTGGTAGGCTTCCCGGACACCAAATACATCTCTTCTCCCCTAACCAGAAAACGCATAGATGAAGGTCAGGTCCAGGACATCGGCAGGAACGAATCACTTAACACAGAAATGACCATTGCACTGGATCCCGAAATCATAATCGGCTTTAGCGTCAATGGGGAGAACCGAACCTACGAAACCGTGAAACAAGCCGGTATACCAACGGTTTACAATGGGGATTGGACGGAGAACTCTCCGCTGGGTAAGGCGGAATGGATCAAATTCTATGGCCCGTTTTTCGGTAAAGTAGAAGAGGCCACACAGGAGTTTGCAAAAATTGAGTCGGCCTATCTTGAAGCCAAAGCACTGGCAAAAAAAGCAAAAGATCGACCTACCGTGCTAAGCGGGGCGCTATACAAAGATGTCTGGTATCTTCCGGCTGGAGAAAGCTGGGCTGCCCAGTTCATTATGGACGCAGGAGCTTCATACCTTTGGAAGGACAGTCCGGGAACGGGTAGTTTGTCTCTCAGCATCGAAGCTGTGCTTACTCGTGGTCAGGAGGCCTCCTTCTGGGTATCCCCTTCGCAGTATAGGTCATATTCCGAGCTGAAGGATGGCAGCAGGCATTACCAACAATTCAGGGCGTTCAAAGAACGAAAGATCTATACTTTCGCAAGTACGAAAGGGCCAACCGGAGGCCTTTTGTACTATGAATTGGGACCGGGAAAGCCTCATGAAGTACTCAAGGACTTAATTGCTATATTTCATCCGGAATTGTTACCCGAAAGGGAACTCCAATTTTTTAAACCCCTCAAATAAGTGCAGTCAAGAAAAATCCACATTACTGGTTTTCTTTACCTGGGTATACTTCTACTACTAAGCCTGGGGGTAAATATTAGTCTGGGATCAGTGAATATCCCCCTGCAGGAGACAATTAAAGCCGTTTTAGGCAGTCAGGAGGCCACAACATCATGGGAATACATTATATGGGATTATCGCATACCTAAGGCGCTTACAGCTATTTTGGTGGGTAGCAGCCTGTCTTTAAGTGGGCTGCTTATGCAAACCCTGTTCCGGAATCCGTTGGCCGGACCCTTTGTTCTTGGCATAAGCTCCGGGGCAAGCCTGGGTGCTGCTGTTCTGATAATGGGTGCTGCCTTGTTTTCGGGTACTTTTTTTATAAACCTAACCAACGACCTGTCGCTTGTTGTTGCTTCCAGTTTGGGGAGTTTTCTGGTGTTGCTGGTCGTGGTACTTGTCGCATCAAGAATTAAGGATACTATGGCTTTGCTGATTATCGGACTGATGTTTGGAAGTATCACTGCTGCTTTGGTTTCAATATTGTCTTACTTTACGGAAGCAGAGCAACTTCGCCAATATGTCTATTGGTCATTTGGCAGTGTTGGCAACCTGTCCTGGTCCCAATTAGCTTTGCTGGGCAGTGTTATTTTTATTGGTATTGTTTTAAGTATTATCACAATGAAGGCGCTGAACGCGCTGTTACTGGGTGAAAATTATGCCCGTAGTATCGGCATTGCGATTAAGAGGTCCCGCTATCTGATCATCGCTGCTACTGGTTTGTTGGCTGGATCTGTTACGGCCTTTGCCGGACCTATTGCATTTATCGGACTGGCTGTTCCTCACCTCACCAAACAAATATTCAATACTACAGACCACCGGGTACTGGTCCCTGCCGTATTGCTTTACGGCGCAATTCTCTTATTGCTCTGTGACACCCTTGCACAACTGCCCTCTTCTGCCTATGTTTTGCCTATCAATGCCATTACATCAATTATTGGTGCTCCCGTGGTGATCTGGTTGCTCGTCCGCAAAAAAAAGATGCTTTTCTAAGGTTTTTGCCGTAAATTTCTCTTGCAATTTTTAAGGTCAATACTAAACCCCGTCCCATCAGTTTAAAAGCAAGTCAACTTTCCGTAGGGTATAGAACAGGAAAATCCGAAATCCCGGTAGCTAAAGGGCTCAGTTTTGAGGTCCATGGTGGTGAGTTGGTGGGCATAGTAGGCGTCAATGGCATTGGCAAATCCACTTTACTCCGTACCCTGGGTTTATTCCAGGAACCCCTTAACGGCCAACTTACGTTGAACAGGAAACCCCTGGAAGAATTCACGGTTCGCGAACTTTCGAAAATAATCAGTGTGGTCCTTACAGAACCGATGAGTACCCGGAACATGACAGTAGCCGAACTAATCGCACTGGGAAGACAACCTTATACCAACTGGATTGGATCCTTATCAGGGGACGATCGCAGGAGGATTAATGAAGTGATACAACAGATGGACCTGAGTCCGCTGAGAGACAGGAAGTGCTATGAATTAAGTGACGGACAACTCCAGAAAGCCCTGATCGCAAGGGCATTGGCACAGGATACAGATCTCTTACTCCTCGATGAACCAACCACTCACCTTGACCTGTATCACAAAGTGCAGATCCTCAAAACCCTTCAGAATATTGCTCATTCCTCACAAAAGATGATCATATTCACCACCCATGAACTGGATCTGGCGATTCAACTATGTGACCGCATCCTGATCATCGGACAGGAGGAACACTACTATGGAGAACCCTGTGAGCTGATTGCCCGGAAAAATTTTGACACCCTGTTTCCTTCTGACCTTATTCAATTTGATGGAAAATCGGGGACATTTAAAGTACAGAAGTAACTTTTGCAGTTCCTCTCAATTGCCTGCAAACCCTTATCTTTATAAAAGTGAATTGACGTGATTATGGATGGAATGTTAACCTATTTACTTATAGCGCTGGTCACCCTTGTATTGGGATTTCTGGCAGGGCGTTATATTCAGTTGCTCAGAACCAAATCAGGACAAAGTGCTCTCGCCGAAAGGGAGAAGCAACTCCATAAACAAATTCAGACCCTGGAAGACCGGCTGGATAAATCAACCGCGGACAATCAGGAAATGGGACGGCAGAAGGAAGAATTGGGTTTTCAAATGGTGAGGTACCAGGCCGATATGGATAACCTCAGGCAGAAAAACCAGGAACAGAAGGAAGAAGTACAGAAGCTACAGGAGAAATTCACCAAAGAATTTGAAAACCTCGCCAATAAGATCCTGGAAGAAAAGAGCAGCAAGTTTGCAAAACAGAACAAGGAAAGCCTGGAAAACATTCTCAATCCGTTAAAGGAAAAGATCAAGACCTTTGAAGACAAGGTAGAAAAGACGCATAAAGAGAGTATTGATTACCACGCAGCCCTGCGCCAACAGATATTCGGATTAAAGGAGCTCAATGAGCAAATGTCACGGGAGGCCACTAATCTTACCAAGGCTTTGAAGGGAGATAGTAAAATGCAGGGAAACTGGGGGGAACTGGTCCTGGAACGGGTTTTGGAAAAATCCGGATTGGAAAAGGACCGGGAATATTCAGTCCAAAAAAGTTTCACACTGGAAGATGGGAGTCGGGTTATGCCTGATGTTATTATAAACCTTCCCGATGGCAAAAAAATGATCGTGGATTCCAAGGTTTCTCTGACGGATTACGAACGATACGTAAATGCCGATGATGAACTTCGACCTAAGTTTCTTCAAGATCATGTTAGCTCCATCAAGAAGCACGTTAGCGAGCTCTCTTCCAAAAAATATGAGGAGCTCTATGAAATGGAGAGTCCGGATTTTGTACTAATGTTTGTTCCGATAGAACCGGCTTTTGCCCTCGCGATCAATCACGATAATAATCTCTACAACCAGGCCTTTGAAAAGAATATCGTTATCGTAACCCCTTCTACCCTGCTGGCAACCCTGCGCACCATAGACAGTATGTGGAACAATGAAAAACAGCAGCGCAACGCCATTGAGATTGCCCGGCAGGCAGGCGCCCTTTATGACAAATTTGAAGGGTTTATTACGGATCTGACCAAGGTAGGTCGCAAAATGGACGAAGCTAAGAGAGAATACCAGGGCGCTATGAATAAACTGGTGGAAGGACGCGGAAATATCATTACCAGTATTGAAAAGCTTAAAAAGATGGGAGCCAAGGCAAAGAAATCACTTCCCGATCCCATTTTAAAAAGGGCTGAAGAAGACGAGTTTGATCAGGAACCTGAATTGGAATTGTAAATTAGATCAACCGGTGACCGAGCTCAATATAACCAATACATTACCCTAATTTTATGGATACTGCCTATGATTTTGGTTTGGTGGGTTTGGGTGTAATGGGACGGAATTTCCTGCTTAATGTTGCCGATCACGGATTCAGCGTATATGGGCACGATCTGGACACCCATAAGGTTGAATCTTTATTGAGTGAAAAAAGCGGTGAACACAAGCTTTATGCGTCTGCGAAGGCTGAAGATCTCATTAAGGCATTATCCAGGCCCCGAAAAATAATGATGCTGGTTCCGGCCGGGAATGCTGTGGATGCCGTTATCGAAAGCTTATTACCTCTTCTGGATCCTGGCGACATCCTTATCGATGGTGGTAACTCCTTTTACCGTGATACCGACAGAAGGGAGGGCTACCTAAAGGCAAAAGGACTTAATTTTTTTGGTGCCGGGGTATCCGGGGGTGCAAAAGGTGCACGATTCGGCCCGAGTATTATGCCTGGAGGATCAGCAAATGCCTACGAACAGGTTCGTCCTATATTCGAGGCAGTAGCGGCAAAATATAACGGTGAACCCTGCGTAGCCTACCTGGGACCAAAATCGGCTGGAAACTATGTGAAAATGGTCCATAATGGCATTGAATACGGCCTGATGCAACTCACAGCTGAGTGTTATGACCTCCTAAAGCAGCTAGGCAATTGCGACAACGCGGAGCTACAAAAGATCTTTTCAGAATGGAATGAAGGCAGACTGCAATCCTTTCTTGTGGAAATCAGCGCCCAAATCTTCGGTAAAACTGATGATCTGGGACCCGGAGCGCTTATTGATCAGATCCTTGACAAAGCCAAACAGAAAGGTACCGGGAAATGGACCTCGCAAAATGCCATGGATCTCGGGGTGCCAGTTCCAACAATAGACATGGCTGTTAGTATGAGGGAGATATCGGCAATGAAGGCGATTAGGCAGCATGCGGAAAAGGCCTACCCTCCAAAATCAATACAGCAGTTAGATAAGCACAGCCTTATCAAGGTGGTAGAATCTGCCTTATACTTTGGTTTTGTTATCACCTACGCCCAGGGATTGCACCAGCTAGAGGAGGCTTCCAAAGAATACGGATATAATCTGGATATGGCCGTTATTGCCAGGATATGGCGTGCAGGTTGCATTATTCGGGCTGCATTATTGCAGGATATTGCAGCTGCATTTTCAGATGGAAATGCTCCAAAGCACTTGTTATTAACCCCAGCCTTCGTCAGTAAAGTGAAAGAAACGGTGGCAGACACGAGGGCAGCTGTCGGCTATGCGGTTCAAGCCGGTGTCCCTTTGCCGGGAATCAGTAATGCACTCTCCTATTTTGACGCCTTTACCTCAGGAAGATTGCCTATGAACCTGGTGCAGGCGCAGCGTGACTTCTTTGGTTCCCATACCTATGAACGCAAGGACCGGGAAGGAACATTCCATACCGACTGGAGCGCTGGTAACGACTAAAAATTAAATACCCGGCTCAGGTTAAATCCAAAGTAGATATCCCCGTCTCCCCAGTCGCCTACGGCATTCCCGAGAAAGCCACTTTCGAAGGTGGGTTGGGCATTGGTAAAGTGCAGTTGGAACACATGACCTCCCGTTTCAATATCCACGCCTATAGACAAGGGATTTACAAAAGGAGAACCGGAGGCCCGGTTCAGGTGCCAACCATAGTCTATATTCAAACTTAATCGTTTACTCAACTTGTAGCGGCCCCCAAACCCCAGTGCAAACTGTGAATTGTCCTGAGGGTCATAATCCGTATACCCCTCATAGAAATAGGTGGGCATCAACTGAAGGGATAAACGTTCATTAACTTTCCTGGAAATCAAGACTTGCTGCGTGAAGGAGACCCTGTCCCCGAAATCCACTGGACGGAGAATCAGCGCTTCTTCCAATAACGTGTTAATTGCCATTTGAGAATAGCCCACCACAGTGAATGGAAATGAGTCATTCTGGGATAAAAATCGATATTTCAGGGAAAAATCATAGGTTTTATTAAATGAATTCCGGGACAGAGAAACGTTCAGGTTATCAGAGATCCCATAAAGAAAGTGAAGTCTGGTATTGGCAAAATCCAAACCAAAGAAATCATCAAAGCCATTTTTTATGCTTCCAAACCGGTGAGACACCACAAAGTAAAATTCCCGTTTGTAGAGCAGCTTGGTCGATTCAAAATTTACAATTTTTAACCCCTTAAATGCAGCGTTGTCATTTTGGGTAACGTCAGATTTGTCTATTTCTCCAAGGAGGTCATTTTGGGCAGACAAACTGGGTGTCAGAAATAAAATTACGATTGAACATAATAGAGTTTTCATAGCTGGTGGTATTTTTTTTTTAATTCTCTTTTCCTGAAAAAGTTACAAAATTTTGCAACCAATTTGCAGAAATATCATCCTTATTGAAAGTAACCACATGAGAGTTAAACCTAAACACGATATGTACTTGGGTTGAACCTTTATTAAAACGTTCCCGCTATGAAAAATTTATCATTCACCCTTGGCTTGTTTTTGATTCTGATCTTTACGGCTTGCTCTAACAGCAGTGACGATTCTGAGATGGACCCAGATGAGGACCCGGTTGGAAACCTGATTAATTATCAGGATAACATCCGCCCCATCATTACGGCAAACTGCGTATCTTGTCATGGTAATCCCCCAACAAACAACGCACCAATGCCCCTTACTACCTACAATGAAGTAAGAAGTGCAGTTGAAACGCGTGGATTGCTTAGCAGAATTAACAGTACTACCAACCCTATGCCTCCCAACGGAAGAATGCCGGCAAGTACAATACAAATCATAGAGGACTGGGTAGATCAGGGCTTCTTAGAAAACTAAAAATATTGAAGATTGTAATTGCTCTTTTCGCTTGCATCCTATGCTCGACTGCGCTGGCGCAGGATCGGTATGGTACCGCTACAGGCGTCCTTCAAATTGATGCATCCACCCCATTGGAGGATATTCGTGCCAAAAATGATAACGTAAGTGCAGTACTTGATCCCAATACGGGAGAAATGGCCGTTTTACTATTAAATAAGGAACTGGTGTTCCGGAATCGATTAATGGGGGAACATTTTAATGAAAATTACATGGAATCCGACAAGTTCCCCAAATCGAGTTTTACGGGAAAGCTAAAGGGTTTTTTGGTAGACAAACTTGGCACTCAATCCAAGAAATTCCATTTGATTGGCGAATTAAACGTCCACGGGGTCACCAGGTTACTGGACACCTGGGTTCTGGTAACCAAAAATGCCGAAGAGGTCATAATTTCATTTAGCTTCATTGTAAAAACAGAGGATCATAAAATAAAGGTGCCCAAACTGCTTTTTAAAAAAATAGCAAAGGAGGTCAGCGTTGAAGGCAAACTTGCCCTGAGACCTGTTGAAAAGTAACTTACTTACTTGCTCAAGTACATCTTCCTCCTCGTGTACAGATTGTAGAATTCATCATCCTTCAGGCTATCGATAAATAGTATGCTTTCTCCTGTACTCTTCATTTCCGGCCCGAGGTTCTTATTGACATTCGGGAATTTGTTGAATGAAAAGACGGGTTGTTTGATCGCATAACCTTCCAAATGCGGATTGAATTCAAAATCCTTGATCTTGTTATGTCCGAGCATGACCTTTGTGGCGTAGTTCACATAAGGTTCTCCATAAGCCTTGGCAATAAACGGTACGGTGCGCGAAGCCCTTGGATTGGCTTCTATTACATACACCATATCGTCCTTGATGGCGAACTGAATATTGATAAGACCAACCGTCCTGAGGGCAAGGGCAATTTTCTTGGTATGATCCTTTATTTGCTGCATCACAAACTCCCCCAGGTTAAAAGGTGGCAATGTAGCATTTGAATCTCCGGAGTGGATTCCACAGGGTTCAATGTGTTCCATGATCCCAATTATCCGCACCTCTTTCCCGTCACAAATGGCATCCGCCTCTGCTTCAATGGCACCATCCAGATAGTGATCTAACAATAGCTTGTTGTTAGGGATCTTGCGCAGGAGGTCTACCACATGCGCTTCCAATTCCTCCTTATTGATCACAATCTTCATTCCCTGGCCGCCGAGCACGTATGACGGCCGCACCAGGAGTGGAAAGTTTAGTTCCTTTGCCAGGTCCAGTGCCTCATCGGCACTTTCGGCTACACCAAACCGCGGATATGGAATATCATTTGCTTTCAGAAGCCTGGAAAAGCTTCCTCTGTCTTCTGCAAGGTCAAGGGATTCAAAGCTGGTTCCGATGATCTTAATCCCGTAGCGGTCCAGCTTCTCTGCCAGTTTCAAGGCCGTTTGACCGCCCAACTGAACAATTACCCCCTCTGGCTTTTCATGCCGGATAATGTCGTAAATGTGTTCCCAGAAAACAGGTTCAAAGTAGAGCTTATCTGCCGTGTCGAAATCTGTGGACACCGTTTCCGGATTACAGTTGATCATTATGGTCTCGTATCCGCATTCTGCGGCGGCAAGTACGCCATGAACACAGCAATAGTCGAATTCGATCCCCTGTCCGATCCTGTTAGGGCCTGAACCCAGTACCACGATCTTCTTCCTGTCCGTTACCTCACTGTCATTGGCTACATAGCGGTTGCCTTCAGGGGTTTCCACTTCTTCCTCAAATGTGGAATAATAATAGGGGGTCATGGCCTTGAACTCGGCCGCACAGGTATCGACAAGCTTGTATACCCGGTTGATCTCCAATTGGGTCCGTTTTTTATGGACTTCACTCTCGTAGCAATCCAGCATATAGGCAATCTGCCTGTCGGCAAAGCCCTTTTGCTTGGCCTCCAGCAGTAATTCCTTGGTGACGGTCTCTACCGAATATTTGGAGATTTCCATCTCCAGGTGATGCAGTTCCTCATATTGTTTCAGGAACCACATGTCTATTTTGGTGATTTCGTGGATCGTGCTCAACGGAATTCCTAACTGAATGGCATCATAAATTACAAATACCCTGTCCCAGCTGGCATAGGTAAGCTTGTTTATGATCTGGTCATAATTGGTATATCCTTTTCCATCAGCTCCAAGTCCGTTTCGCTTGATCTCAAGAGACTGGGTTGCCTTGTGCAGGGCTTCCTGGAAAGAGCGCCCAATACCCATCACTTCTCCTACTGATTTCATCTGCAGCCCCAGGGTACGATCTGATCCTTCGAATTTATCAAAGTTCCACCTGGGAATTTTGACTATCACATAATCCAGGGTAGGTTCAAAAAGGGCTGAAGTGGATTTGGTTATCTGGTTCTCCAACTCGTCCAGTGAGTACCCAATGGCCAGTTTGGATGCGATTTTGGCAATGGGATATCCGGTAGCCTTGGATGCCAAGGCTGAGGACCTGGATACCCTCGGGTTAATCTCAATAGCAATGATATCTTCCTTTTCATCTGGGCTTACAGCAAACTGCACGTTACATCCGCCAGCAAATTCCCCGATACTCCGCATCATTTTTATGGCCATGTCACGCATGCGCTGAAAAGCGGTATCCGACAAGGTCATGGCTGGTGCCACCGTAATGGAATCCCCCGTATGTATACCCATGGGGTCCATATTTTCTATGGTACAGATGATTACCACGTTGTCGTTCTTATCGCGCAGCAGTTCCAGCTCGTATTCCTTCCAGCCCATCAGGGCTTTGTCTATCATCACCTCGTGTATGGGAGACACTTCGAGTCCACGACTTAACAACTCATCGAAATCCTTTGGATCATAAACGATTGACGCTCCGGCACCTCCAAGGGTATACGAAGCCCGGATCACCAGGGGAAAACCAAATTCCTGGGCAATTTCCTTTCCTGTGAGGAAAGAGGTTGCAGAAGCCTGAGGAGGCATGCCAATGCCAATCTTAAGCATTAACTCCCGGAACTTTTCCCGGTCTTCTGTGATGTTGATCGCATTGATATCCACGCCTATAATCTCCACACCAAAATCTTCCCAAATGCCTTTATCATCCGCTTCTATACAGAGGTTTAATGCCGTTTGACCTCCCATTGTAGGGAGCACGGCATCAACATTCGGGTGATTCTTCAGCACCTCAATAATGGATTTCGTGGTCAATGGCAGCAAGTACACATGATCTGCCATGGAGGGGTCTGTCATTATCGTAGCCGGGTTGCTGTTGATCAGGATAGTTTCTATCCCGTCTTCACGCAATGAGCGCAGGGCCTGCGACCCAGAGTAATCAAATTCACATGCTTGTCCAATAATAATAGGTCCCGATCCGATGATCAGAATGGAGTTCAGGTCTTTTCTTTTTGGCATTTTTTTTAAACGTTAAGTATGGATAAAAAAAAGGTGTTACTGTATAAAAGTAACACCTTGTCAATATTCTTGAATAGGATCATTATTTCTTGTGTCGCGGCTCTGAGGATACACTTAATTTTTTTCTTCCCTTTGCCCTTCTTCTGGCCAATACTTTTCTTCCGTTAGCAGAAGCCATACGCTCTCTGAAACCGTGTTTGTTTTTTCTCTTCCTTTTGGAAGGCTGAAATGTTCTTTTCATAATTGAAGCTTATTTGCAGTCTTTTTAAACTGCTATTGACCACTCAAAATTCTGGGCGCAAATATACAAAGAGTTTTTGCTTTGCCAAATCGATTTTTAAAAATATTAGGGATAGATTTGTTACTTTTGCGACATTGATGAAACACCCCCGTTACCGAATGAAAAATGTAGTCTTATTCGTCCTGTTTCTGCTGGTATCCCCTTTGGTGATAGCACAGACTAATCTGCAGTACAAATTAAAGGAAGGAGACGTTTACAAGGTCAAACAAGAAGCCAGTCAGGTAATTTCCCAGGAATTGGAAGGTGCAATTCACGAAATCACCAACCGGGTAAGTGGGGTATTGGAATTCCAGGTGGTTAAGGAACGGGATACCACCTTTGAAGTCGATTTGTTTTTCAGGGATCTGAACCTGAAGATGACGTCCAGTATTCAGGGGGAATTAATGAATGTTAATGCCCGGGAGATTAAGGATAACGACATACAGTCCAGAATCTTCAACAGCCTGCTTAACGAACCCGTACATATCGTCCTGAGCAACAATGGGGATATCCTTGAAGTAACCGGGGGAGATAGCCTGGTGGCAAAAATGTCCGGGGCATCCGGTATTGTTGATGAATTCTCACTAAATATGATGAAGAAGTCCCTGGAGAAGGAATTTGGTTCTGAGGCATTATCCAACAGCTACGAGCAAATGACCTTTATATACCCAAACAGCCCAGTCCGAGTAGGCGACAGTTGGAGTAATCAGTATTTGGGGAAACTCTCTGCGGATAACTCCTGGAAGTTGGAAGCGGTCACAGATTCCTCTGCTACCATACGGGGCGACGCCAGGATAACCATGGATGTGGCAGAACCCATGTCGACCATGAAACTGGCAGGTACCCAGTCGACCTGGATCAAAACCGATTTACTCTCTGGTTTTATTGTCTCTATGAAAGTAGAGGGGACCACAGAAGGGGTTACCATCATGGCACAAATGGGCGATGCGGAGATTCCAACACGCATACAATCTATCACCACGTACGAACTAATACAATAAGCGCATCATGTTCCATAAAAATATTAAGTTGGTAATCGCATTCCTTATAATCGCTTATGCGGGCTATCAATTTTATGAAGGCTATATCGGAAATGGCATTTTCCTGATCCTGCTTTCCCTGGTTTTCATTTTCTTCTATTTCCGTAACGAAATCATACTGCTTGCCTTTTTACGCATGCGTAAGCAAGATCTCGAAGGGACCCAGAGATGGCTTACCAGAATAAAGAACCCGGAAGGGGCGCTGACGCAAAAGCAACAGGGCTATTATAACTATCTGCACGGAATTATATATTCGCAAAAAAACCTTACACAGGCCGAAAAGTTTTTCAGAAAGGCGCTTAAATTAGGCCTGAACATGGACTATGATGTGGCCATGGCTAAATTAAGTCTTGCTGGAATTGCCCTGCAGAAAAGGCGCAAAAGAGAAGCTACCTTATTGCTTCAGGAGGCTAAAAAGCTGGATAAAAACAATATGCTTACCGAGCAGATCAGAATGATGCAGCAACAGATGAAACGCATCTGAGGCAGCTGCTTACCGACTCAATCTATAAAATCCCTTATTTGGTATTTCGATGGTATACTTCTTACGTGAAGCATTGTTCAGATGTGGTTCACGAAGCCAGGGATTATGCCTTTTGAGTATTTTGTAGTTAATCTCGTATTCCTCGGCAAAATCAGCGAAATTACTCACTGCGGTATCTAATTCCACGTGGAAGGTGGGTACCGCGTCATAGAGGTCTTCCTTCTCCAGAACATACCCGTATTTTTGTGGATTGCTGAGGATTTCCTTTATCGCCAGGATTCGGAATACATATCTCCCTGTTTCCTGCCCAAGCAGTAAATCGTAATAATCATTTACCTGCTGAATGTTCATATATTTCTTGATGGCAGCCGGTCCGGCATTATAAGAGGCCGCAGCAAGCGTCCAACTCCCATAAGTTTCCTTGGACTTTTTGAGGTACTGACAAGCCACTTCAGTGGATTTCGCGAGGTGGTAACGCTCGTCTACATTTGAATTGACTTCCAGCCCGTATTCGCGTCCTGTGGCCTTCATGATCTGCCAGAACCCGGTTGCACCCGCAGGGGAAACCACATTCTGTAAACCACTTTCGGCAACGGCTAAATACTTGAAATCTTCCGGGATGCCATTCTTCTTCAGGATGGGTTCGATAACCGGAAAGTATTTGTGCGCCCGCTTCATCAACAAAACAGCGTTGGATTGCCAATAGGTATTCACCAGGAATTCCCGATCCACACGCTCCATAATCTCAGGGTCTTCCTGGGGCACTGACTCTCCTGCGAAGTTCAGGTTGTCCGGGATGTCTATAGCTGAAATGGTATATTCCTCCGCAACATTTTTAACCTCTTCATTTTCCCCTGCCTGGGGTCCTTTTACTGATGTACTCTGATTTTGCTGTACCGCAAATACCAGTGTGGAGACGACAAATACCACCCCCAACAGCATCAAAATCTGCTTAATTACTCTCATGACATACATTAATTACTCACCTAAGGTATTAAATACAACCTTTTTATTCCAAAATAATTGTGGGTAATCGTTCATTAAACCATTTAAATCGATGGAGGATCATGGTATGCGTGCCGCCGGACACCGGGATATAGTCTTTGATTGACGCTGCCGGAAAAACTGCATCCTTATCACCATGGATGTGCACAAGCCCCTGCCTGTAGGAGCTTTGATTCCAGTGCACGATCTGATCAATAGACCAGTCGAGGTAGTATTTATCCCGAATTGACAGGTACTGTTCATAAAGGGAAAGCCGTTTGGTAACGGTTTCGCCAAACGCATATTTTGCAAGTAATTCCACATTGTTGACAAGGCCAGTGGGAAGCAAACGGTGGGCTTTGGTGTATTTTGCGAACAAAAGGCGTTTAGGCATTTCGGATTTTTGCTTGATGCTTGAAATAATGACCACTTTTTTTACCGGTATATATTTGGCCATCTCCTGAACCAACATACCACCGAAGGAAACCCCTACCAACACCACATGTTTATGCCGGATAAATGTCGCCATCTTACGGGCATAGGAATCAAAGGTCATTCCCCGTTCAGGAACGAACCATTCCAAATAATGCATTTCAAAGTCCTGCCCGGGAAGTTCAATGAATTCAAAGATCTTGGAACTGGCCGCTAAACCAGGCATAAAATATACGTGAATCTTTGATAAAGGCATATCGGCCTAAAGCTATTTAAAACTAGGAAAATAGCATTTTTTTATTTAGTTTTGTAAACTAATTGTAAAGAAACTCCCCGGTCTTAATATTTAACCTTACGCTAACAATTTGGAGAATTACGATGGATTTGAGATCGTAATTTTTTTGTCTGAAAACCAAATTAAATCAAACTATATGAGTGAAGTAGCAATTAAAGACAATAGTTTCCTGCGTCAGTTTGAAACTAGGGTCAATGGTCATCTGGCCAAGATTGAATACTCTTCCCAAGAACGCAAGGTTTTTTTAACTAAACTGGTTATTCCTGAGGAAATTCAAAGCGAAGGTTTTAAGGAGGATTTTATTAAGTCTGTCTTGCATCACATACAGGATCAGAATTTAAGAGTTGTACCCACCAGTCCGCAAATAGCGGGATTCCTTAGAAGAAACAGGCAGTATAAGGAAATGCTTCCTGTTGGGATTCGCATCTGAGATATCAGACTATTCAAAAAATACTACCAACCTCTCAGTCGAGAGGTTTTTTTATGCCGATACCAAGGCATTTTCAAAGGCAAAACGGACCATACCTTCCTCGTCAATCTCTTTCAGACGAACCTGATGTAAGGTATTCACCAATTCCGGATTCCACGGTGCCCTGACCTTTACATAATTCTCCGTAAACCCATGAATGTAACCTTCCTTGTTCTCCCCTTCAAAAAGTACAGTTCTCACACTGCCAAGCTGCGTTTCGTAAAATGCCCTTCGCTTCTTAACTGAAAGGGCGCGTAGCATCCGGCTCCTTTTTTGCCTGACCTTCTGCGGGACCGATTGTTCCATGGCCGCTGCAAGGGTATTGTCGCGTTCTGAATAGGTAAAAACGTGCAGGTAGGAGACCTCCAATTCATTCAAAAAATGATAGGTTTCCAGAAAATCTTCATCGGATTCCCCGGGAAAGCCCACAATAACATCTACGCCAATACAGGCATGAGGCATATGAGAATTTATTTGCGCCACACGTTTGGTGTACAGTTCCCGCTGGTACCTCCGCCGCATGGCTTTAAGGATCTTATTGCTCCCGCTCTGAAGGGGTATGTGGAAATGAGGTACAAACGTTTTACTTTGGGCAACAAAGGATATGGTTTCATCCTTTAGCAAGTTGGGCTCAATGGAAGAGATCCGGAGCCTTTGTATTCCGGGGACCTCATCCAGTGCGCGTACCAGGTCTAAAAAGGTATGTTCGTGCCGCTTGTTCCCAAATTCTCCTTTACCATAATCCCCAATATTTACGCCTGTCAGGACAATCTCCTTTATCCCTTTTTCCGAGATCTCCTGGGCGTTTTTCAGTACGTTCTCAAGGGTATCACTTCGCGAAATTCCCCGCGCTAAGGGGATGGTACAAAAAGTACATTTGTAGTCACAACCATCCTGTACTTTCAGAAAAGCCCTGGTGCGGTCACCTATGGCATAGCTGCCCACGTAAAAATCAGCCTCTTCAATTTCACAGGAGTGCACTTCCCCAAAATCATTTTTGGAGAGGTCCGACAGGTAATCAGTGAGTTTAAATTTTTCAGTGGCCCCCAGGACCAGGTCAACTCCGTCTACCGATGCGAGATCCTCGGGTTTTAATTGCGCATAGCAGCCTATGGCGGCAATAAATGCTTTGGGATTACTTTTTTGGGCCTGCCGTACTATGGTCTTAAAGCGTTTATCAGCATTTTCAGTTACCGAGCAGGTATTGATCACATAGAGGTCTGCTTTCTCACTGAACTCCACGCGTTCAAAACCCTCTCCCTGAACCTGCCTGGCGATAGTAGAAGTTTCCGAAAAGTTGAGCTTACAGCCCAGGGTATAAAAAGCAACTTTTTTACTCATGCGTTTCCCCGTATGGAATGGGGCAGCAAATATAAGAAAATCAGGGTGTTTCCCCTGCCCTGCCTAATACTTGCGGTATTTTTTCGTGATTTCGAAGATGTGTTTCAACATGTCAGCATCTGCCTCGGTAAACTCCACATTGCGGCGGGCCATCATCACTTTGGCGGCTTCAAAAGCCCTCTCGGGAAGGTAAGCAGTAAAACCAGAAGCCCCTCCCCAGCTAAAACTGGGAATGAAATTCCTTGGAAAGCCCGGAACATAAATATTCGTATTCACCCCTATGACCGTACCCGTATTGAACATCGTATTGATAGCCGTCTTGCTGTGGTCTCCCATCATTAAGCCACAAAACTGCAAACCAGTCTGGTCAAAATGCTCAGTAGCATAATTCCAAATCCTGACCTTGGCATAGTTGTTTTTTAAATTGGAGTTGTTGGAATCTGCCCCGATATTACACCATTCTCCCAGCACGGAATTTCCCAGGTAGCCGTCATGTCCTTTGCTGGAATACCCGAAAATAACCGAGTTACTAACTTCCCCGCATACCTTGCCATAGGGTCCTACCGTGGTGGGACCATAGATCTTGGCGCCCATCTTTACCACAGCTTTATCACACAAAGCAAACCCGCCTCTGATCATGTTACCCTCCATCACTTCGGCGTCCTTCCCGATATAAATGGGTCCTTCACTGGCGTTTAGAATGCTGTATTCTACCCGGGCTCCTGCTTCCAGAAAAATACGTTCGGGCTTTATGAGTTTGTTCGTGTCCGAAATGGGGGCGCTTTTCCGGCCGCGGGTCAGCAGGTCAAAATCTGCCTCAAGGGCCTCCCCGTTTCTGGAAAAAATATCCCAGGTGTTCTGTAGCTGCATTACAGGAGATCCCACCTCCTTTGCCTTATAGTTTTTAAGATCCCCCAGTTCAGCAGAACTTCCGGTGGCACAAGCTATTATGTTGCCAGAAATGACCAGGGCTTCTCCGGTTTTCAGCTCTTGTATCTGTGTAACCAAATTCGGGTTCGGAAAATAGGAGCCGTTAATAAATATGTTATGGTCTCCGGCACGCAATGGAAATTTATGCGAAAGGTATTCCTCAGTTTTACTGCTTGTAGTGGTGTTCAGGTAGTGTTCCCACTTTTCCCGTATGGTAAGAATACCCATTCGGATATCGGCCACAGGTCTGGTATAGGTAAAAGGCAAAAGCGCCTCTCGGACAGCACCATCGAAAAGAATATAGTTCATGTACCCGGTTTTACACAAAATTATAAAAAAACGCCCCTGAAATGGATTCAGAGGCGAGGATATCGTTGTACTTCCGTTTAATCAGACTATTTGCCTTCTTCCTCGGGAGTTTCCTTCTTAGCAGGTTTTTTGAACTTATCGTATTTGCTCTTGAATTTATCAATCCTACCAGCGGTATCTACCAATTTGGCTTTTCCAGTGTAGTAAGGATGGGAAGTCCTGGAAATCTCAAGCTTTACCAGCGGGTATTCCACTCCATCTACTTTAAGTGTCTCCTTGGTTTCTGCTGTGGATTTGGCCAGAAAGACATCGTCATTGGACATGTCCTTAAAAGCCACTAATCTAAAATTTTCCGGATGAATTCCTTTTTTCATGATATTGTCTTTAATCGCCTCCCAATTTTTTCAGGCTGCAAATGTAATTATTTTTATAGGAAACTGCAATTTAAATTTTTAAAAATCACCCGTTAAAAATTGTATCTTTAACTGTAACAAAATCCACAAGGAAACAACTAACGGGTATAAACAACTTAAAACTTAAATAATGGAAGAACAACAACCTAAAATTGGAAAATTTTCACTGAATTATGGATTGATTCTCGGTGTTGTGGGGGTAATCTTTGGCATCATGTTATTCACTATGGATGCACACACCAGCCAGGATTCATCGAATACGATTATTAGTATAGTGCTCATGGTTGCCATAACCTTTTGGGGCATATTTAGTTTTAGAAAAGCAAACGGAGGCTTTTTAACATTAGGTCAGGGAGTGAAACTGGGTGCGGGGATCGCCGTGGTTGCTGCGGTAATTTCGGTAATTTACACCTTGATACTCGCTAATGTTTTAGATCCTGACTTTGCTGTAAAGATTGCAGATGCACAGAAAGCAGCCCAGGAAGCGGATGGTCAACTTTCAGCAGAACAAATTCAGCAGGCCTATGACGGAACGATTAACTTTTTCTGGATTACCTACCCGTTTATACTAATCGTTAACGTTATACTAGGTTTGATCGTTGGTCTGGTTGGAGGTCTTATTTTCAAAAAGGCCAAGCCTGAATATTAAACCTGAATATTGTACTTTTGAAAGGAATTAGGCCCAATGCCCTATGAAGTTATCCATAGTAATTCCTTTACTTAACGAAGAAGAATCCCTTATAGAATTACATGATTGGATTGCAGGTGTAATGCAATCCAATCATTTTTTATATGAGGTGCTGTTAATCGATGATGGCAGTACCGATAATTCCTGGGAAGTTATCAAAAACCTGGCTGCCCGGAACCCGGAGGTGAAAGGGATCCGGCTTCGCAAGAACTTCGGTAAATCCCAGGCCTTGCACGCCGGATTTAAACGGGCTGATGGCGATGTGGTAATTACCATGGATGCTGATTTGCAAGACAATCCGGAGGAAATTCCGAAAATGATAACGCTTCTGGAAGAGGAAAAATTAGACCTGGTTACTGGATGGAAGAAAAAGCGTTATGACTCCGTGATTATGAAAAACATCCCGTCCAAACTCTTCAACTGGGCAGCTCGCAGAACTTCCGGAGTAAGATTACACGATTTCAACTGTGGCCTGAAAGCCTTTCGCAAAGAAGTGATCAAAACCATTGAAGTAAGGGGGGAAATGCACCGCTACATCCCTGTGCTGGCTAAAAATGCTGGTTTTATGAAAATTGGCGAAAAAGTGGTGCAACACCAGGCCCGTAAGTATGGGAAAACCAAATTCGGTGCCGACCGTTTTATCAAAGGGTTGCTGGATCTGATAACGATCTGGTTTGTTTCCAAATTTGCGAAAAGGCCCATGCACCTTTTTGGGGCCCTCGGGGTACTCATGTTCCTAATAGGCTTTGGTTTTGCGCTCTATCTTGGCATTGATAAATTGTTTATCAATCCTTTTGGCAGGCTGCTTACACAAAGACCAGAATTTTTTGTTGCCCTTACAGCAATGATCATCGGGACACAGCTTTTCCTGGCCGGATTCCTGGGAGAGATCATGGTGCGATCCCGTAAGATCAGACCCCGTTACAACATAGCGGAAGAAATAAACCTCTAGCCTGTTTTTATCTGATAAACTTCGTAATTTTGAAAGGAACTAATTCCTACCAGTAACAATATGGATCAAATCCTAGATAACGCCAATTCCTGGCTAAGTAACTTTTTTGACCCGGAGGTCCGTGATGAAGTAAAACAGCTGATCGCCAACGATGAAGAAGAACTTAAGGACCGTTTTTATAGGGATCTGGAGTTTGGAACCGGGGGAATGCGAGGCGTCATGGGCGTTGGTACCAACCGTATTAACAAATATACCCTGGGTAAAAGTACACAGGGGTTGAGCAACTACCTGAAAAAGGTCTACAGTGAGGAATCGCTCAAGGTAGTTATTGCATACGACTGCAGACACAACAGTGATACGCTGGCACGTTTGGTTGCCGAAGTATTCTCTGCTAATGGGATACAGGTATATCTGTTTTCGGCCCTTCGGACAACACCTGAACTTTCATTTGCGGTTCGTTACCTGAATTGCCATGCCGGAGTAGTGTTGACTGCCTCCCATAATCCGCCGGAATACAACGGTTATAAAGTATACTGGACGGATGGAGGACAAATCGTGCCGCCACAAGACGGAGAAATTATAGCCGAGATCAACAAGTTGGCATTCGAGAACATACAGTTTACCCCTGAGGAAAGTTTAATACATCTGATTGATGAGGAGGTAGATGAAGCTTTTATAGCGGCTTCGGTAAAGAACGGAGATTTTGGAGTCGACGGCAAGGAGGATTTTAAGATCGTCTTTACCTCCCTGCACGGGACCTCCATCACGGCCATCCCGGAAGTGCTGCAAAGGGCCGGTTATACGCAGCTAACCGTTGTTGATGAACAACGTGTGCCCGATGGTGATTTTCCAACAGTAAAATCGCCTAACCCCGAAGAACCGGAAGCCCTGGCCATAGCCATGAAAAAGGCAGAGGAGATAGGCGCTGACATGGTTGTGGGTACGGACCCGGATAGCGACAGGCTCGGAATTGCTGTTCGTAACAATCAGGGAGAATTGCAATTACTAAACGGTAACCAAACCATGATCCTGATGACGCAATTCCTGCTGGAACAACGCAAAAAGACAGGATTTAATGGCAATGAATTTATAGCATCCACCATTGTATCTACCCCCATGATGACGAAATTGGCTGAGGCCTATGGGGTGGAGTGTAAAATTTCGCTCACAGGATTCAAGTGGATTGCGAAGATGATCCAGGACTTCCCCGAACAGGATTTTGTTGGCGGTGGAGAGGAAAGCTTCGGGTTTATGGTTGGTGATTTCGTTCGGGACAAGGACGCTGTTACTTCTACCCTGCTCGCTTGCGAAATCGGGGCACAGGCCAGGGCCAATGGCAGTTCTTTTTTCAGGGAACTGATAAACTGCTACCAGAACTATGGATTTTTCAAGGAGAAACTGATCTCCCTTACCAAGAAAGGCATGCAGGGCGCTGAGGAAATCGCCCAAATGATGGTGGATTACCGGGAAAATCCGATTACGTCTATTGATGGGTCCGACGTGGTGGTGGTTGATGATTACAGCACCTCGGTTTCCCTCAATCTGAAGACAGGAGAAAAGACCCCTATTGATATTCCGAAATCCAATGTGCTGATCTATACCACAGCCGACGGAACGCGGATGGCGGCCCGTCCCAGTGGTACCGAACCCAAGATCAAATTTTACTTTAGTGTAAACACTTCCCTCAAAGGAGCCGAAGATTTTGAGCAAACGGAGCAGGAATTGGATCAAAAGATTGCGCGGATTCTGAATGAACTGAATCTGGCATAATGGATTATTTCCGCAAAATTTTAACCTATGCCCTGCCCTACAGGAATTACGGTTTTCTGAACATTTTCTTCAATATCCTCTACGCCCTTTTCAGTGCGCTTTCTTTTGCCGCACTGATCCCCATGCTGGATGTGCTGTTCGATCAATCAAAAAAAGTGTACATAAAACCGGTCTATTCGGAAATGGGGCAGATAAAATCCTACCTTCAGGATTATATCAATTATCAAATTACAGCCTACGCCGGGGATGATCAAATGAAGGGACTTGTTCTGGTTATCAGCCTTGTTCTGGTCCTGTTCCTGTTAAAAAATGTTTTCAATTACCTCGCGATGTACTTTATCACCTTCCTGCGTAATGGGGTACTAAAAGACATCCGCAATAAAATGTATGAAAAGATAGTAGAATTGCCTATTTCGTATTACTCCGAGAAAAGGAAAGGCGATGTAATTGCCCGGATTACTTCGGATGTACTAGAAATACAGCATTCTTTTCTGTCCATTCTGGAACTGATCGTCA
>CAJHYA010000191.1_pt1 | contig 21624 bp, 21 predicted proteins | sample 9198611 | NCBI WGS metagenome assembly CAJHYA01 (sample SAMEA7708353, study PRJEB35096) | sediment metagenome | biome: marine neritic benthic zone biome [ENVO:01000025]; feature: sediment [ENVO:00002007]; material: shallow marine sediment [ENVO:03000034] sea grass bed [ENVO_01000059] ... | reverse complement strand
GGGCAAAAATACCTAAATGCCAACCGATGACTCCGGCAGGGTCGTACCCCTCTACTATTAGGATAATGGAAAAAGGCACAAAGAAAAACGCATGGGCCAGATTGAAAAAGGAAAACAGGGTTTTCCCCAGGGAATATTTTACTACCTGACCTTTCTTGAAAGGTAGATATAGCAGGGGACGAATATTCATGATCGGCATCTTCTGAAGGGCATAGCGGATGTATAAATCCACGACTAAATAATAGATCATGATCCCATTAACTACCTGCAAGGGGTCCCCAAGTCCGGATTTATCAATGATATAAAAGGCACCGAGCCCCATGGCCAAGAATACCAGGATGAAGTACAGTGCCCCGAAAATCATCAGGATTTTAAATCCAATATTTGTTTTGAAAGAAGCGGACCTGAAAAAGGATTTCCACTGTAGGTTGATAAAGTGTTTGAACATGCTCCCTGGCTGTTGAATCTATGCGTTAGTAGGGTAAATATATATTTTGTTACACTTTTAACCTATTTTTTACAAGGCCATACCCAGCATTGTTTAGTTTTGCGGGAAAATTGCACAAATGAGTACGTTTTATCCCTTGCCGGTAAAAAAAATTAAGTCCCTAACGCCCAGTTCGGTTGCCATAACATTGCGTGTTGGGGAAGAATTCAGGAATGAATTCCAATTTAACGCAGGCCAGTATATCACCGTAAAGAAAAACTTAAATGGTGAAGAACTTAGAAGAGCCTACTCCATTAGTTCTGCTCCCGGTAACCCGGATATCACTATTGGTGTCAAACAAACAGATCAGGGAAGTTTTTCCAAATATGCCAACACACTTCTAAAGGAAGGGGACGTGCTTGAAGTAAGCTCTCCAGAAGGTCGTTTTGTCTTTGATTCTGATAAGAAATGTGAGGTTATGGCCTTTGCTGCTGGAAGCGGCATTACCCCTATTATGAGTATCGCCCGTACTGTACTTGCCAGCCATCCGGAGAACAAATTTGTTTTGATTTACGGAAACCAAAACCTCTCTGAGACCATGTTTCTTGAGGAAATCAAGGCCTTACAAGATGAATATACCAATAGGTTTTTTGTGCAGCACGTTTGTAGTCGGGCTAAAGAGGAAGAGGCCTTATTTGGGCGGATTGATTCCTCAGTGGTCAACTTTGCCCTCAAAAATAAATTTAAGAATCTTAACATAGACGCCTTTTACCTCTGCGGGCCTGAACCCATGATCAATCTGGTTCGCGAAGTATTGGAGGATAAGGGAGTTGCGGCAGACAAAATTCATTCAGAACTTTTTACAACACCTGAAACCGATATGGATCTAAGTGCTAAGGAAATAGGAGAAGGAAAGACGCAGGTAACGGTTATTCTCGATGACGAAGAACAGCAGGTGGTCATGGACCGAAAAGAATTGGTCCTGGATGCCCTGCTAAATGCCAACATTGACGCCCCCTATTCCTGCCAGGGTGGGGTATGCAGTACCTGCATAGCCCGGATAAAGGAGGGGAAGGCCCAAATGGAAAAGAATCAGATACTAACCGATGGTGAAATAGCGGATGGGTTTGTGCTAACCTGTCAGGCTCACCCTACCACTCCTACTTTAACTGTCGATTACGACGACGTTTAGGTCCACCCGGGCATAGCTTCTTTCATAGCAGGATACCTCCTGCATATGTTTTAAAGGGAAAATGCTTGCCGAAATATGCATGGATATGCAGGAATTGTGCATTTCATCGAACAGCAGTTTTACTCATAAAACCGACTAAGCAGTTTGTTATCTCCTGGATTCAATGCATATCAGTTAAATTTCCTGTTGTTTATCTGGATTATAGGGAAATATGTCGGGATAACTATTTTGTAGAAAACCCCAAGACAATTCAGAAATCAGACCGAAGCGTCGGTAAGGTGATTTCATCGGATATTTCCATAAGACGTGTTAAATTGCCCCCGGCTTCCTGACTTTTTGAGCATATAGTTGTAAGTTAGGGGAAAATTCTGCCATGCCTGCCGGTGTCGAAAACCATATCGCCCTTCTTATTTTCGCGAATACTCCCGAAGCGGAACAACAGCGCAAAGTTGTAGGGAGCACTCTTGAAGTTTTCGAGGCACTTACTCAACATACGCTTCGCCTGGCTGAACAACTCGAACTTCCCTATTACCATTTTACAGAAAAGGAACAGGTGGGGGAAACTTTTGGAGAGCGATACATAAATGCTATTAAAAAGATATTCTCCCTGGGCTATGATGGTGTCATTACCATTGGGAATGACAGTCCTTCCCTTAAAGTTTCACACTTAAAAACAGCTTTAAAAAGATTGCAACTGGGTAATTCCGTGATTGGCCCCAGTTTGGACGGAGGTTTTTATCTTTTAGCCATTACGCGAAATGCCTTCCTGGAAGATGGGTTTCTCCGCATCTCCTGGAACTCCAGTGCCGTTTTTGGACAAATGCTAAGTCAGTTAAAGACAGCGCAACAAGAGGTGCAAATCCTCAAACCCCTTGTAGACCTGGATACCCCGTCTGATATAGCCCTGGCGTTCGAATATTACTTTAATATACCCTTTGGTATATACAAGATTTTACTTCACTTTTACAGGCAATGTAAAACAATCTTATATACTCCGATACTCCGTATTACGGTTCAAAAAGACCCATATATCCTGAACCGGGGATCCCCGGCTTATTCCATCTAGTACATGGGATCAGGCACAGATCTTTCCCGCTTTACCCAATTACTCTTTTAGTAACACTTTAGTGAACCGCTGGCGGTTTACACTAATATTAATTATTCAAGAAATTAGATATGGCCAATTCATACTATGATCCGGCAGACTTGCGAAAATTTGGCAACATAACCGAATGGAGCGAGGAACTGGGAACTAAATTTTTCGATTATTACGGAAAAGTCTTCGAAGAAGGCGCCTTGAGCGCACGTGAAAAATCGCTTATTGCGCTTGCAGTAGCACATGTGGTTAAATGCCCCTATTGTATTGATGCCTATACGAAGGACGGTTTACAGCGTGGCATTACCAAAGAAGAAATGATGGAAGCTGTACATGCCGGTGCCGCAATAGAAAGCGGTGCAACACTGGTACACGGTGTTCAAATGATGAACAAGTACAACAAACTTTCCATGTAAAACTAACACGTACAAAAGCTTTTTGTAAGGAATATTCAATCCTTACGGCTGAATTATATTGTACACCTATTTGACTTTATGAAAATGAAATCGCTAAAAGCTCGACATAATAAGCTGGCAGATACCCAGCGACAGCTTGATATTCTAAGCAATTCGATCTTTGCCGAGGGGGAATTACCCTTTTTCAAAGATAAATTAGCCGAAACAGGCCTGTTCCCCATGAAACCGAATAAGCTGGAAATCCTGCAAATCAATGTGGGTTACATGTGCAACCAGGTTTGTGAACACTGCCACGTGGATGCCGGTCCCGATCGTAAGGAGATCATGACGCGTGAAACTATGGAGGAATGTCTGAAAGTGATTCGCAATACAGGAGCACATACCCTGGATCTGACAGGTGGTGCCCCCGAAATGAATCCAAATTTCCGATGGTTTGTAGAGGAAGCAGCTAAGGCAGGTATTCAGGACTTCATTGTGCGTTCTAACCTGACCATAATACGGGCAAATAAAAAATACCATGACCTTCCCGAATTTTTCAAAAAACACAACATCCATGTAGTGTCTTCCATGCCTCATTACACTCGTGGCAAAACTGATAAACAAAGGGGAGAAGGTGTTTTTGACAAATCCATTGCCGCACTTAAGCAACTGAATTCCGTGGGATACGGACTTCCGGAAAGCTCATTAAGGCTTGATCTCGTCTACAATCCTTCAGGGGCCTTCCTTCCCGGAGACCAGGCCGCACTGGAGAACGACTTCAAAAAAGCACTAAAGGAAGATTTTGATATCGAGTTCCATAATTTGTTTGCCATTACCAATTTGCCCATTTCGCGATTTTTAGATTATCTGATCGCTTCTGAGAACTTCGAGGATTACATGTATGCCCTGGTAGAAGCCTACAATCCTGCGGCAGTAGCTAATGTTATGTGTACGAATACCCTGTCCGTAAGCTGGGATGGTTGGCTGTATGACTGCGATTTTAATCAGATGCTGGATCTTAAAGTGCAAAGCCAGGTACACCATATTAGGAATTACAATGAATCCTTATTAAATAAGAGGGAAATTGTGATCTCTCAGCACTGCTATGGATGTACGGCAGGTTCAGGGAGCAGTTGCCAGGGTTCTGTAACCTGAAAATTTCCCGGGAAACATCATTTTTTAAGTAATTTTTTAGGTCAACCGTGCTGTTGGTCGATCAATTTTACCGACTAAGTGGTCGGTAATTTTTTTGGTTATTGTGTTGTTGGTCGGATTTTAACCCTGTTGTCGATTTTTTTAGCGCGTACATCCGTTTATACTCCCTTTCGCTCAATTTCAGAGGTTCTTTATAATAGACCCGATGGTCTTTTTAACCCTAAAACCCAAATCTGATGGATAAGAATCTCAAACGCATGGCAACCATGCACCGAATGCAAGTCGCAGGTCTTGAATTGTTCTATGAACAAGGTTATTACAATACCAGTATTGACGACATCCTGAAATCCCTGGAACTTTCCAAGGGAGCATTTTACTACCACTTTCAGTCCAAGGAGGATTTCTTTATCAGTATCATACAAAACCTGATCGTTCAAAAGGTATATGGTACGCTCATTGAACCTATAGAAGGTAAAGAAAATCCTTTAGTGACTATTGAAAAGTGTCTGGATAATTCCCTGCAAACGGCAGAACACAACGAAATGGATTACGGTTTTGTCTTGAATAATTTCCTCACGGAGTTCAATGGCAGAAATGAAACCATAAGCCGCTATTTGCGTGATATCCTTAAAATATGGGAAGTGAATCTGGTTACCCTCCTGCAAAAAGGAAAAACGGATGGTTTTGTAGCCCGGCATATTGATAGTGAAGGCGTAGCACGTTTCCTTATTTCATCCTATATGGGAATCAGAACCCTGATGGTAGAAGGAAATGCCCGCATATTGCGTTATAACTTTATGACTCAATTAAGGGGGTATTTAAACGGACTGGCACATAAAGAGATGGCTTAGGACTCCAATATCTTCCGGATCTTTTGCAGAATATGTTCCGGAAGTATGGTTTCCATAGCGCGTTCATAGCCTTTTGGCATCTTTTTTCCATAAACCGAAGTAGGGATCAATGGATATTGCGTGCGATCCGCTAAAAGGGCATTGTCAGGATCCTGGTTGAACGGATAAAATCCCGCATAGGGATGGGTTACCCCCCATAACGTAATGGTAGGAATGCCATACATGGCAGCCAAATGGGCATTGGCACTATCCATGGAGACCATAAGGTCGAGATGTGAGATTAGTTCCAGCTCCTGAGAAAGGTCAGCAACCCCAGCCATATTAACCACATTGCTGCAGTTGGAAGCAGTCTCCGCCAGCTTCTTTATTTCCGTTTCTCCACCTCCGAACAAGAATATCTTAAACATATCGGTCTGGTCCAGCTTCCGGATTACTTCGTTCATCAGAGGAAAAGGGTAGGTTTTACCTGGAAATGCGGCAAAAGGGGCAATCCCTATCCATTTCAGGCTGTCCTGTCCTATAAGGGATTGTATCGGTTCTGACAGGGGTTTCTGAGGCAGGGGTCTTGCCGTTGACAAGTCGAGCGGATACCCCAAATTTTCAAAAACGGAGCAATAGCGTTCCATAGTGCTTTTCAGGGGTTTGAAATCTTTATTCTTCAAAGAGGTGAGGGCTTTCTTTTCCTTCCTCCCTTTGTCTATCTGTTCAAAAGGTATCCCGGATATAAGAAAATACCGCTTTAAAAGATTACTGCGAAGCACATTGTGCAAATCCGCCACTGCTTTTATCTGGATTTTCTGCAGCTCCTTATAAAGCCGCCAAAGGCCTCTGAGGCCTTTGTGCATGCCTTCCACATCAGCTATATGCACCTCTAAATTGGGAAGGTCGTCGAATAATGGTCCATAAACCTTTTTGGTAAGAACGGTAATCCTCAATTCAGGGTATTTCTTAACCAAAGCATTGAGAATTGGGATAGTCATCGCCACATCACCCATGGCAGATAAGCGGATTACCAATACATGGCAGGGATCATTTTTCACCGCGAAGTACCGGATTTAGCTCCTCATCATTGTACATCTTCATCTGCTTGTACACCTTCATATATTTTCTTCCCGCTTCTATATCAGCGAGTAACTGGTCTATAGCCAGGGACAGGTCTTTTCTTTGTTGAAGGAGAACCTGCAGTTTTTCCCGGCAGCTTTCCCTGTGAGACGGACTGGCATCTGTCCGATCTACCTCTTCCTGCATATGATAGATCTTCAATGCCAGAATGGAAAGCCGATCAATAGCCCAGGCAGGGCTCTCGGTATTGATCGTGGCGTCTTTTACAATAGATACCGTTCGGTATTTGTTTAAAAAATAGCTGTCGATATATTCCACCAGATCTGTTCGGTCCTGATTGCTGGCATCGATCTTGCGTTTGAGTTTAAGGGCAGCCTCAGGTTGGATATCAGGATCCCTGATGAGGTCTTCGTAATGCCACTGTACAGTGTCGATCCAGTTTTTCCTGTAGAGGAGGTGCTCTATATCCTCCTTGGGATAGGGGTTGGTAAAGGGCTGATCAACATCGTCTTTGATGTGATAATGCTGAATACTTTTTTCAAAAATATTGAAGGCGAAATCACTGAACATAGTAAATCCGTATTTAAATCAAAGATACCCTTATTTCACCACATGTTCTGCTATCCAGGTCAGGATTGGCACAACTAAACTGATGATAAGGACCATCTCCCTTATTTTAGCTCGTTTAATGGTTTCAACATATTTGCCCAGCAGTGCAGCTCCAGGGAAAAACGTGATAAAAACCGGAAAGGTATCCGGTGCGGTTTTGATCAAAGAAACAGCCAAACCCAGGGCAAATGCAATAGCCACCAACCTCATGATCAGGATGCGTCCCAGGCCCAGTTTTCCAATTTTTACCAGGGCATATACCCCTACCAGAAGTATCAGTATCGCATAAAATACCAATTTCTGACCCTGACTCCACAATTCCGTTGGATCCTTGTAAACACCAAATTCGAAGGCATAATGTTCAAAAATATAGTCAGTGTTGTCCATGAAGATCAACACTGAAAAAACGATCAAAGCTACCGAGGCTATGGAAATTATCGGAACAAGCCAATTTCGGATATTTTTGGGTTCATACATATACAGGGTCACGAATACCAGGATAAAGAACAATAGGGCCCAATCGTAGAAAATACTGGCTACCACAATCCAGAGCGAGGCATCAAATAGTTTCATTTTTACGTTCCTCAGGGACCTGAGGCTGATAATTCTTCTAAAGGCCAGCAAAAGAAAAAATCCACAGACGATACCATTGTTATCCAGCAGGACTTCCGGAAACAAAATGATCAGCAGCGTAAAAAAGTAAATCACATAGGAATGGTTGCCTGTGATCTGATTGCGTTGCACAACAAAATTCACCACGAATACGGCAAAAAGGAGAAACCCCAGAACAACCGTTTGAAGGATCCATTCCAGGGATGTATATGTTTTTTCGTAAATGTAAAGGTTGACAATCCAGTAAAATATAAACAGGAAGGAAAGGAGGATGATGTAATTAATTGGTTTTGTTTTTCCAAAAACACTTGAAATCATCCTTGCTTTTTATATTTTTGCCCTGTAAATATAACCAAGATGAAAGCATTTTTTGAAGGTATAGAAGATTTATTCGTGAATGGACTTTTCATGCCTTATGACTTTTTCCGCTTCATGGAAAACTGGTGGACCTCCAATATTGTGAACTGGATTTTTGCGATTCTTGGCACCATAGCTATGGTATACTGGTTATTGGAGCTCAGAAAATTTGACGTACGCGGTGAAGAGGACAAAACGATCACCGCACATTCCTACCTATAGGTCAAACCCTATATCTTTTCGGTAATCTATCTTTTCAAAGCTGAGTTCAGCAAGGTTGCTGTAAGAACCAGCCAGGGCTTGTTTTATCGTTTCCCCATAGGAGGTAACTGCCAACACACGACCTCCGTTGGTAACAACTTCACCATTTCGCAACGCAGTACCTGCATGGAAGACAAGGGCTTCTTTTACCTTGTTTAGCCCTGTAATTGTAAACCCTTTTTCATACGCCTCCGGATATCCTCCAGAAACAGCCATCACGGTGGTAGCGGTACGGTTATCAATTTCCAGTTCAACAGTGTCCAATTCTTCTTTGCTCAGTGCGAGGAGCACGGAAAGCAGGTCATTTTTAATTCTTGGCAGGACCACCTCAGTCTCAGGGTCTCCCATTCTAACGTTATACTCGATTACCTTGGGGTTGCCATCAACATTGATCAATCCAATAAAAATGAATCCCTTATAGGGTAATTCTTCAGTCTCAAGGCCTCTTACGGTCGGGATTACGATCTGTTCCCTCACCTTGTCCATAAATGCCTCATCCGCAAAGGGCACCGGGGAAATAGCTCCCATGCCTCCTGTGTTGAGGCCCGTATCACCCTCGCCAATTCGCTTATAGTCTTTGGCTGTTGGTAATATCTTAAAATGCTTTCCATCGGTAAGTACAAAACAGCTCAATTCAATACCCGACAAAAATTCCTCAATCACCACTGTGGCACTTGCTTCACCAAATTTTGCCTCTTCAAGCATGGCTCTTAGTTCCTTTTTGGCCAATTGCAGGTCTTCCAGGATAAGGACTCCTTTACCAGCAGCAAGTCCGTCTGCTTTTAGCACATAAGGCGGTGATAAGGTATCCAGGAAGGCAAATCCTTCTTCAAGGGTCTCTTTGGTAAAGCTTTTATAGGCGGCAGTAGGAATCCCATTTCTGTACATAAAGGCTTTGGCAAATTCTTTACTCCCCTCCAGCCGGGCCGCCTCCTGTTGCGGTCCAATCACTGGAATATCCTTTAATTCGGGATCATTCAAAAAATAATCATGAATTCCATTTACCAAAGGATCCTCGGGCCCTACCACTATCATACCGATTTGGTGCTCCAGAACTGCGGCTTTGATCCCTTCAAAATCATTCACAGCAACAGGCAGGTTTGTCCCCAATGTGAGCGTACCCGCATTACCCGGGGCAATAAACAATTTATCTAAGAGCTTGCTTTGTGCTATTTTCCAGGCGAAAGTATGCTCCCTTCCTCCCGATCCAAGGATCAAAATATTCATGCCTAAGTGGTTTCCGCAAAAATAGGGTTTGCAGGCTTAATTCAGTAATGCAGCATGGCTTTTCTGAAGAGGTAATTAGGAATTATTTTCGATTCCTTTTGGTAAAATCCCGATGGGCGGTCTTTTCCAACTCTTCCTTGGTGAGCGTTTTAAAGTGGTTCCACGTTTTGGTCATGCCCTCAGTCCTTTTTACCTTAGGTTCCCAGCCTAAAAGTTCCCTGGCCTTGCTGATATCAGGCCGCCTTTGCATAGGATCATCTTCTGGCAGTGGTTTATAGACAATCTTTTGATCGGTTCCTGTGAGCCTAAGGATTTCCTCAGCAAAGTCTTTAATAGAAATTTCACCAGGGTTTCCAATATTTACCGGCAAATGATAGTCGGAATTCAGCAAGCGGTAAATCCCCTCTATCTGGTCATCAACGTAGCAAAACGAACGGGTCTGGGAACCATCCCCAAAGACAGTGAGGTCTTCTCCACGAAGGGCCTGTCCCATGAATGCCGGGATAACCCGACCATCATTCAGTCGCATTCTGGGACCATAGGTGTTAAATATTCTTGCAATCCGGGTGTCCAGCCCATGGAAGCGATGATAGGCCATGGTTATGGATTCCTGGAAACGTTTGGCCTCATCGTAAACCCCCCTTGGACTGATGGTGTTTACATTTCCGTAGTAATCTTCAGACTGTGGATGGACCAGCGGGTCCCCGTAAACTTCTGAAGTACTGGCGATAAGGATTCGCGCATTCTTCTCTTTGGCAAGGCCGAGGAGATTGTGGGTCCCAAGTGCTCCCACCTTAAGCGTTTGGATGGGGATTTTTAAATAGTCAATAGGGCTAGCCGGCGACGCAAAATGCAGTATGTATTCGAGATCCCCCGGAACATGTACGAACTTGGTCACGTCGTAGTGATAGAATTCGAAATGTTCCAGTTTAAACAGGTGTTCTATATTCTTTAGGTCCCCGGTAATCAGATTGTCCATGCCAATAACATGGAACCCTTCAGCTATAAAGCGATCACACAGATGGGATCCTAAAAACCCGGCAGCGCCGGTAATTAATACTCTTTTCAATATGATGAGTTTTTGGCTGGCATTAACCCCTGCCTATAGATTCATAATGAAACCCTTCGGACTGCATTTCCTGCACTTCATAAAGGTTTCTTCCGTCAAAGATAACAGGCTGCTTTAATAATTCCTTCATCAAAGTGAAATTGGGATTACGGAAAACTCCCCATTCAGTACAAATTACCAATGCATCAGCCTCTTCCAATGCCCCGTACATGCGAGGGGCAAACGAAATCGTATCTCCCATTTTTCGCTTCACATTGTCCATTGCCTCAGGGTCAAAAGCGGTTACCTCAGCTCCCAGTTTCAATAGTTCTTCGATTACCACAAGGGATGAAGCCTCTCTGATATCGTCCGTTTCAGGTTTAAAGGCCAATCCCCAAACCCCGATTCTCTTACCCTTAAGATCATTCCTAAAATAGTCCTTAATTTTTGGGATCAGGGCCTTCTTCTGTGCTGCATTTACCTGGATCACCGAATCCAGGATCTGGAAATTATAGCCGACTTCCTTAGCCGATTTATGCAAAGCCTTAACATCTTTGGGAAAACAGGAACCTCCATAGCCAATCCCCGGAAATAGGAACCTTTTTCCAATACGGGAATCAGACCCCATACCTATCCGCACCTTGTCCACATTAGCACCAACTTTCTCGCAGAAATTGGCGATTTCATTCATGAAAGTGATCTTCGTGGCCAGGAAAGAATTGGCAGCGTATTTGGTGAGTTCAGCCGATTTCTCATCCATTACGATCATTGGGTTCCCCGAACGCACAAAGGGTTTGTATAGCTTTTTAATAAGCGCTGTGGCCCGTTCTGAATCGGAACCAATAATGATGCGCTCTGGTTTGAGAAAATCATCAACGGCAAAGCCTTCACGCAGAAATTCGGGGTTGGACACCACATCGAATTCACAGGAAGCGTGCTTAGCAATAGCTGCCGCTACTTTTTCTGAAGTGCCCACGGGAACCGTGCTTTTGTCCACTATGACCCTATACTCTGTTATAAGCTTGCCGATCTCATCAGCCACCCCAAGTACATATTTGAGGTCTGCAGATCCATCTTCATCCTCCGGGGTGGGCAAGGCCAGGAAAATAATATCTCCGTGATCCAGGCCTTCTTTCAGGGAAGTGGTGAAAGTAAGTCGCTCAGCTTTAATATTCCGTTCGAACAAGACGTCCAGGTGTGGCTCATAAATAGGGACTTCCCCCTCTTGCATGCGTTTTACCTTTGCTGCGTCGATGTCCACGCAAATCACCTCATTACCTGTTTCGGCGAGACAGGTTCCTGAAACCAGGCCTACGTAGCCTGTTCCAATTACCGATATTTTCATTGTTAGTGAGCTTTTATAATAAGAAGGTTGTCAGATTATTCTCTGCCTTTCTTTTTATTTTCTGATACTGATTTTTTAATTTTTTCAACCTTCCTTCTTAGTAGTATCTTTTGCTTTAAGGTTGTAAAATTATAATTGTATTTGAAAAAAATAAATGCTAAGATGATAATAGCCCCAACTAGAATCACAACCATTCCTAAATTTTTGGCTGTGCTTCCCAAAACAATGAATAGTGTTACAAATAGCAGGTTAAATACCCCAATTATAAAACTTGCCTGTTTATGACTTAATCCCCAGAAATCAATCAAAACATGATGTATATGATTCCTATCAGGGGAAAAGGGAGATTTTTTATTTGCAACACGAATGGTAAATACCCTAGCTGTATCAAATAGGGGAACTATTAGTATTGCAATGGCAATAAGTGGTGCATTTTCTAATAAAAATGGTAATTCTGTGTAATCCTGAGGGCCTAAAGCAAGAAATTTCAGGGTGAGTATACTTATTACAAAGCCAACTATTAAGGATCCCGTATCACCCATGAATATTTTTCGTCTGGAGGAAACATTGAATCCGAAAAATGCCATGAGAGTAGCATTTAATGTTATACTGATCAGAGCAAAAAAATATTCTTCCGTTATATAAAAAATAGTAGTATAAATAATCATAATAACGATCCCAACCACAGATGCCAGGCCGTCAATACCATCAATAAGGTTATACGAGTTAATGATTATTAGCATAATAAATGCCCCAATAACCAAGTATAAATAATAAGGAATCTCATTTATATTCAAAAATCCATTCAGAGAGTAGATTGTAAAACTTTCATTTGCAAGAATAAAAGCAATTGCCAGGACCTGGGCCATAAGTTTAGAGCCCGGTGAAAGTACCACCAAGTCATCCTTTAAACCAACAATAAAAAGAATAGTTAGGCCGGGAATTATGTAAATGGCTTCATCGAAAACGTCACGCCCTTTAATAAAGAATAAGGCAAAAATTAAAGTGTAAAAGAAAGCAATACCCCCTAGAGTTGGCGTTTTCTGAATATGCGAACTTCTTTGATTGGGATTATCCATAAGTCTCTTATACTCAACAACTCCAATGATTTTAGGTATAGTGAGGTAGGTAAGGAAAAAGGCTCCAAGGAATAAAACAATAGCGGTCTCTAGAAAATACAAACTCTAAAAGAATTATAATCTATCAAATATAATTCTAAAAAAGAACTTAACTAAGCTTAGTTGTCTGGATATCCTGGTCGGTTCTTTTAGAAGCCTATAAAACCACTCAAGTCCATATTTCTGATAGAACTGCGGAGCTCGCTTTTTTAAGCCAGAATAAACATCAAAACTGCCCCCTAAGCCCATATATAGAGATGGGTGTCGTTGCATAAATTCTTTCATTAGGAATTCTTGCTTTGGACTCCCCATAGCCACAAAAACTACATCGGGTTTCTTGAGTTGAAGGTCCTCAATTACATTTTGAATATCTCCTTCTTTTAAAAATCCATTTCGATACCCCGCTAAATTAATATTCGGGAAATCTGTTCTGAGGTTTTTTACCGTTGCATCCAGAACCTCCTGAGTAGCCCCTATCAAATAAAAAGATTTTGATTGCTGATAGCGATCTATAATGTCTAACCAAAATTCAGCACCAGGAATTTTCACTGCCTTTATTCCTTTTCTCCTCAAAGCAAGAACTGCTCCAATACCATCTGGATAACCAATATTTTCATTGATAAGGGCTGTTAATTTCTCATTTTTTTTGGAGAGTTTTTCTGCATTCAGGGCAATAAGAATTTTGGTTTCATTCTTAATATGATCGAGAAACTCGGCCTTAGATTTGAAGGCGTAAATCTTATTTCCATTAATGAATTCTGATTCAATTTTCATTAGTTCCGAGTAACTTCACATAAACTATTCTTTAATTTCAACGGAGTCATTTTTATATTTTAGAAAGAAACAACTCCAGAAAGTAAATAAAATAATTCCGGCTTGATGATTAAAATACGATTCCACCATAAACAATAAAATTAAGCAACAGGAAAATGCGGTAGCATAAACAATTCCTCGCCTAAATAAGCGATAAAAAATAGTTATCAAAAATACAAGAGCCAACAAACCATTTGCTAAAAAAGTTTCAATAAATTGATTGTGGATATTGTAACTTCTGAACTTAGTACTGGTATTACCTTCCATGACCCCAACTACAGAATCCACAGTTTTTTTATTGCCAACCCCAAAGAATACATTTTCCTTTGCCTGCTTTATACCTGCCTCCCAAAGTGATAATCGAGCATCTATTTCAAAGACGTTGTTTTTTGACAGAATCCAGGTGTCTTGAACATTTTTTAATAAAAAACTTCCCATGAGAATTAAGCCTAATGCGATTACTGTCAACAGGAATACGCGTCGGGGTCTTCTAATGTTTAACGTTTCAATGATTTTAAATAACACTAATAATAATCCGACCAATAAAGGCATTCTGGCATTAACCAAATACATAAATAGCAAACCGACTATATAAAACAAAAGCAACACATAATTGTGCTTTATAGGGGTTTTTAAATATTTAATAAATAATAACAATATAAATATGCTCAGATAGCTCGTATGCCAAAAATCTTCAACCATTAATTCAAAAAAATTAACAAATGAAAGTTCATGATCCTTTAGAATATAGCCTGTAGTAGCATAAATTATTAAAAGAAGAAAATAGGCTATAATTCCTTTTTCCACATAATTAAAAATAAAAGGCAGTCTCTTTTCTGGAATCGAAGAGAATACAATAGGCATTAAAACGAAATAGCTATAATCCCCTACTAATTCAATTGTTTGCGAGAATGTTGATGTTGCAATAGAAGATAGAATTACAATTGCATAGAAAGCAAAGAAAGCATAACTGATCTTCAACTTTGAAAATAGAGTGCCAAGGTTGCGATCCTTAAAAGTAAAAACTAATGTGACAAAGGAAATTATACCCATAAATGTATGTGATATAATAATCCAGAAAGGCATTATAAAACCCCATAAGGACAAAAGGTTTTCTATAAGAAAAGGTCTTCCCAATTTGATCGATCCAAAGTTAAGGGTCAGACGTTTTTTGGGTTCAGATATTCTAAAGAGCATCAAGAAAACAATCAATAGGAGGTTGGCATATACCGAAATTGGGTTGTGTATTTTTATGTCCCTATTATCATTCAAAGAATCGGTATTGTTAAGCATTATCCAATTTCTATTACTATCCGTTGAAGTAACTCTTACCCCTTCTTTGTGATCTTCGACAATACTGCCATTACTCACATAATCTATTATTTCCCTGTTTTTTTTATGGGTATAAATCTTTGAACTAACTGAATATTCGAACAAACTAATCATTAAATGTGACCCTTTAGCCGATTCCCAATACATCCCTATGTAATCAATGGGAGTGTTTGAAGGAATATCAAATTCAAAGGAATAATTTTGATCTGGGAGTAATGTATCCTTGGCGGAATAAAAGCGTTCCTCGGAATACTTTTCTTTATAAACATACCACACTATGGTCTGTTCGGTACCAATTACTTCAGTAGTTATCGAAACTGGCAGGTATTCCCTATCAAAAAAAAATAAAAAATAAAGTAGGTTAAAAACAAGCGCCAATGCAATTACATCAACCAATATATGCTTTCGACATTTCCATATATCGCCCGGCTTGAACATTTAGTTTCGCTTTCTTATAAATTTAGCGGGAACTCCACCCACAATTGAATACGGCTCAACATTCTTTGTTACTACTGAGTTAGCTCCAACAATGGCCCCTTTTCCTATCCTAATACCTGGCAATATCACTGTGTTGATGCCAATCCAGACATCATCTTCAATCACCACTGTTTTGGTAGGCGTCTCGCCAGATAGGACCATTGGTGTGTTAAGGTCATCGTATTTATGTGTCTTGCTGTAAACCGAGACATTCGGGGCTATCATGACATGGTTTCCTATATTCACATTCCCCTGAAAGAAGGTATTCTCGTTTATGCGAACAAAAGAGCCCAAATTTATTTGTCTTGCATCTGATATATAGATTTTATATTCAAATTTTGAGTTCTTATCATACGGCATGATCTTTAAAACTTTTGATAAATACCAAATTCTAATGGTGTTGCTTATTTTCAAAAATCTTGAATGTGGAAGATTCTGAATAATCACATAGTAAATGATCAACTTAAGCTTTTGCATACACGCGAAACTTAGCTAAAGGGATTCTTCCCATTAGTAATCCAATAAATATTGCACATAGATATCCAAAAGAGCTAATCAAAACAGGTTGAAAAACACTTAGGCCTATTAAATAAAGTATCAGAAAATTTTTTACATATTCTTTAGTCCTATTCGTGTTCAATGCCCGTGTATTAAAGAGTTTGAAAAAGAAAAAAAGAAAAATCAGTATACCTATTCCCATTTCAGTGGTAAATGTAAACAAAAAAGCGTCGTATATAGGTCCTCTGACCTGTCCAAGAGCTTCATATCCAAGCATTTCAGGGCCAATATCATATTTTTCATATATATCAGGGGCCATAAGTGAAACACGCGAACCAAAGGTTCCAACACCTGTCCCCCATGGCAGGTTATCTAATAAGATTTCACCTGATTTGCTGGCAATACGCCACCTAATATATCTGTCCCCAAATGCGACTTGATTGGCCTCTGAAAAAAATACCAAATAATAAATAACAAGGCCAAGGATCACTCCTATAAAAGTAATGGATTTTTTTAACCATTTTCTTAGCTCCGACCTATAGCTAAAGGGGAAAAACAACAGAAATAAAAACATAAAAAGTACTTCCTTGCGTGAAAAGGAAAGAACCAATAATATAAAAGCCAAGATTAATTTAATCTTGTCAATTCTTTTGATTTTATCCTCCAACCCGTAATGAGTATAGAACCAAATTATAATGTAAAAGCTCATAAAATTGGCTAAACTGGCCCCTGAACCGAAGAAAGAAACCAAATAGAAACCATTAAGCCCACGATCAAAGGATTTGACTCCCATAATATCTCTGAACTCATTATAAAAAGGGATTTCGATCAAACAGATAAGCAAGATTACTATCAAGAACTTGTCTAAAACATATTTAATTTCTATCAGCGTTTGTGTTTTAGTTTGTTCACTTAGTGAATGATAGTATAAGAAATAGAAGAACCATTGACTGTAAATGGCTATTTGTAGAAATCCCAGGGGAAACAGGTTCTTGATAAGATCTGTAAAAATCATGTAAATGATCAGGACAAAAAACAAAAATGAGATGCTCGCAATTTTTCTCTTTCTTAGTACTTGTAATGCATACATCGCAAATACTGTCAGTGAGATCACTTCATTATAAACATCAAATGGAAGACCAAGCTTTATGGTAAGCTTGTTGACCAGTGGTTGAATTATTAGCAAAACGAAGATTAAGCTTCTCAAAACAGGACAGCTTTAGAAACGTTCTCATTATACCCCGTAACAAAATAAGGTTCAAAGCGTGCCGTGCGATCAAGTTCTTTTTCTCCAATGATTCCATTTGGAAAGTCTATCACAGATGCGAACATTTTATCTGTATCAAAGTACTTTAGGGATAAGCCATCAATGTTATAAAAAAGTGTTTTTACATCGAACATCGAAGCTTCAACCGCAACCGTGGAATAGATTGTCATACAATAATCTGAGTATTTTAATAATTCATAAACACTGTAATTTGGGTAAAGATTAATATTCTCTCTTTCAGTATATTCAGAATAGTCTAAATACTCATAATTCCTTGGCTTAAGAATAAAAAGCCAATCATCATGATTCCTGGCAAGTTCTGATATCCATGCTAGCAATTCTTTTTCTTTAACTGTTTGAAGTGCTACACAGAATACTTTGGTATAAGACTGTTTTAATGAAGACAATTCTTCGCTCTCAAATTCATTCTTAATGTGTTCTAAATAAAAACTTCCGATTGGAATTATTTGATCGGCATTAAAAATAAAATGTTCAGCCGGGTTCGTCTTTTCCGTTCTTCCAAAGGCTAGAAGTTTGTCCGGATAATACAATGGTCCGAAATTATGGTAGGCGTTATAAAACTGATGATTGTCTCCAATGAAGCCATGCTGTACTTCTACAACATCAATACTTTCAAGGTGAGCAGCTACTACTATGCTTACTTTTGTGAAACTACTGATGAGAAAGATGGCCTTTGGTTTTATACGTTTAAACAAAAACCTGTAAAACCTAACCTCCCCCATTTTTGATTTTAGCTCTTTTTCTATATCAAATTCAATTTGGTACTTCTCTTTAATTTTCCTAAAACAATGCTCATCTGAGACTTTACCGCTGGTGAAAAAAGCAAATATGACGCTGCCCAATTTAAATGGTATATCTGAGATGACGTTTTTTGAATAGGTTTGCCTGGATGGATAATGCTTTTTAATGGCCCATTCAATAAAAAGCGACCTTTCCTGGCCGAACCTGTCAGCCCAGGTGTCGAAAAAAACGTCATATCTCCTGCCATTGATCTGAAAAGTCCTTTTATCTGCATTATTGAAAAACAGATATTTATATTTCCCAATACCTGCTAATTTGTGAAAACCGTAAATAGCATTTTTAAAAAGCTGTATACTCGCTATGGACCTTAATTTTGAATTAAAGCCGTGGTTCTTTTTAATGAGTTCAAAGTAGAATTTCTGCCTTAGAAATGGCCATGCTGATATGCCTGAAATCATGGGTTTGTCAACCTCAAAAATTTTTTCGGTTTCCAAAAGTTCATTGGTCTTGTTCATCTTTTGAAAAGCGTTTTACAAGCAATTTCGTTATGATAGTTCTATTTACCCAAAGCAGAGGCAACATCAGAACAATCAAACATAAGGTTTTCATCAATATGATCGATAAAATTGAATAACTATCTAATTTTGATTGGAAGACATAAGGAAAACCAGCTATAATAAATCCTATCAAATACCAAATCACAATCCTGTTTATGTTATAGGGTATATAAAAAAGCCGTTGACTTACGATGTAGGCGATCGCAACAAAAATAACTTTGGATGTTAAACCGGAAATCGCCGCTCCCATAATGCCGAATCTGGGGATCAGAATAAAATTTAAGGTAATATTTAAGCCTGCACCAAACAATGTAATCATTGGTAAGTACTTGGTTTTTTCAAGAAAAAACACATTGCTGAAGGAATAATAAAATCCATTTATTACGAATGCGAATGCAATGAATGGCACAACAATCCATGCGCCATGGTATGCTGGTTTACTGATTATAATCAAAAATTCAGGGGAGTACCAGCTTATTGCCACTCCAATTAGAATATATAGTAAAAGCATTTTTTCCGCCGTGAATGCAATGGTTGTTTTGTGATTGGTATTAGTCTTTATCTGTTCAAAGAACCAAGGGCTGTAGGCGGAGTTTACGCCCAGGGTGATGATGTTTATAAGCTTGCCTAATTGGGCACCAATATCAAAAAGTCCCACAAAACTTAATGCTGTTAAACTGTTTAATATCAACCTGTCTGCCAGGTTCATTGCCCATGAAGATAAATTATGAGGCAGGATAGGTAATGAATACCTAAGAACCCTTTTTAATATCCCTAATTGAATACCGATTCGAATCTCTTTACCAGCCTGATACAAACTATAAACAAAAAAAACTCCGTTTGAAACTGCCAATGCCAACAGGGCTCCCTCGGCTTTGAAATTGTAAAAAAGTATTAATACAATGGTTAGGGTTATGATGCTAATAAAATAAATAAAGTCTAATACCGCTGCTTTTGTAGCCTCTTGCTTGGCCTTTAGCATGGACTGATAATAGAAATAAACTGGCTGGGTGCAGATGCTTAATAATGCCAGAAAGATATAAGGATAAAAAGTAACATTAACGAAAACGTAATTTAACAATAACGCTTTTCCAGCCCAAAGCAAGGCCGTAAAGAGTACGCTAACCAAGAGAACAAATGTAAAACTTGTCCCCCATAGGGCTTTCAAATAATCCCTGTTTTGGTCCTTATATTCATAGTAAAAATATGCTGTTGAACCTCTTAGCGACAGGCCTGCAATCAGAACAAAAAACGGTATCGCCGCCATGACCAAACCCAGGACACCATACTCCTCAGTAGTCAGCTGGGTTGTATAAAGAGGAATCAAAAAAAAAGCAAATCCTTTTTGAAGTAAAGTAAAAGAGGCATAGACTAATGAGTTCTTCGCCAACTTTTTTTTATTTTCAGCCATTACTGATCAGATCATTGCTTTAACGACTATTTTTCGAACTTTCTGTGGTATTCTTCCCTTATGGATTCCTGGTTGGTGCACATCCTCCGGACCTAAAATCATAAAATATCCTTCGTTTATGCCTATTTCATCACCCTCGGCTGAAAACAACCAAAAATCTTCGCTTATATTAAATTCGGTTCTGGGTTTACAATTCTCTATCCTGGCGAACATAATTTTTTCTTCCCCTGAGACTATAAATTGAATATCGTAATATTTTTTATGCGCTTCCCACATCTCTTTGTTAAAAGCTCTTGTTTCATATTCCTGAACCAGTGCAAATACTTTATCTCCATCTATTTCCAGCCTTCCCAAAGGAAGTTGTTCCAAGGTTGCAGTATCTTTTAAGAACTTGAGTCCCGTTTTTATATTTGGACCAAGATTATAGTATAATTCAGCGGACGTAATGGAATCCAAAATCATTTTCAAAGATTGATGGTTAATTGCTCTTCCCCCGGATTCGGGATGTATCCAATTTTTTTCCCTATCTCCCTCCCGCTATGCTTATACGAATCAAAAATATCCCTTATTTCATTTATGGTTTTATCCGAAACTATTGCTTGCTGAACAGATCTATTTGTGATGAACACTTTTTTTTGCTTCAAGAGATCCGCCACTTCAAAAATACTCGGACAGTAGTTTTCCGGAAAATGGTCGAATATATTCAAAAAGAGGTCGTAGTCCTCCTGATAATCGCAGGTTAATCTAGTTTTGGGTTCAAAAAGGTCAGTTATAATTTTAAGATACCCTATTTTAAAGAAGTCAGGTCTGTTCACAAATGGTCCCCAGATTTCCGTATCGGCCCGTTCTTTCATTCCTACTGCAATTTCCAAGGCTTTTGCGTTAATAAAGTACGGCGTAAGGCCCAAGGGCATTCCCGAAGTGAATACAAAGTCCATCGGTTTTTTTGAAACCCAATCTAGTATCAAATTCGCAATATGTATAGAGTGTAATGGATTATCAGCTGTTATGCTCATAAAACTATCATACCCAAATTCTTTTGAGGCATCGAGTAGTCGTTGGAGCACGTCATCTTCGGAACCTGCATAAAATTCAATGCCGTGTTTAAGGGCAAAAGCTTTCAATTCTGAATCCTGAGGATTTGTTGAGGTACACAAGACAACACCATTTATCCCTTTTACTTTTTTGCACCTTTCTATAACCTGGTCAAGCACGGTTGCCCCATTTAGGGGCAAAATGATCTTTTTTTTAAGCCTACTGCTTTTTAAACGAGCAGTAATGAAATAGCCTCTTTTCATTCGTTTGCATTAAACTGATCAAAGCTTTCTTTCTTGAATTCATATTCAATATTGGAAAAATCGATAAAAGCATCCTTTTCAATGTCTCGGTTGGCTTTTAATCCAATTAACCTTGGAAGGAAATTCTGAAGTACATAGGTGCTTTCATTGGTACGCTTAAAACCAATACTATCCAAATTAATAGTCTCTCCCTTTTTAATATTCCTTGCGGCTACTATAGCTTTTTTCATAGGTCCGGTGTTGCCATAGGCCAGTTCAGCCTGAGACATTTTTAAGGTTCCATTCCCTATGCTGGTTGAAATGACATCCATTAATGTCCTGACTTTATTTAATTGTTCAGGGCTAATTGCGGCCTGACTATCTATGCGTTTTGCGCCAACAGCGTGGGTAAAATGCTTTTCACAGACATTTACGCCCATAGCCAACCCAATTGTGGAAATAATTTCGTTATACT
>CAJHYA010000341.1_pt1 | contig 23061 bp, 23 predicted proteins | sample 9198611 | NCBI WGS metagenome assembly CAJHYA01 (sample SAMEA7708353, study PRJEB35096) | sediment metagenome | biome: marine neritic benthic zone biome [ENVO:01000025]; feature: sediment [ENVO:00002007]; material: shallow marine sediment [ENVO:03000034] sea grass bed [ENVO_01000059] ... | reverse complement strand
TTTTAACCCTCTCTACTATAAAAACAAAAAAGACAAGGTTTTGTTAAGCAACCGATTGTAGACCTACTTAATACTTTCCCTAATAAACAGCTATAAAAAGAGTCATAACTGGAGGTACCACTTAAAGCGCCAAAACCCGCTCCAATAGGAGTGGGTTTTTTGTTTTAAGGTTGCGTTGAAAGCCTGATTTCATAAGCAGCCCGAAAACAAAAACCGTCCTGCCAAGGGCAGGACAGGGTTTTGGCATTTTCAGGTGAGGGACCAAAGGAACACAGCGCATAGCGCTGTATCTCCTGGAGGTGTTATTTCAATCAAAATTCAGGATTACATGTAAAAAAGCAATTGCCGTTAGGTAATGAGCTTTGAAGTATTTTCAGGAGTGTTTCCAAAGGAACACCGACCGCTGGGAGGTATCTCCTGGATGCTATTCTATACCCATCCAAATCTGAAAACCCCTAGGGATAAATGCTGTCTTTGAGAAGCATGAATATTGTGTTAAGTAATGGGTGTATATATTAATGCCTGCTGCAGCTCATGCACTCAGACCCCCATTAAATCCTTCTCTTTTGCGGTAAGTAGTTCTTTGGCTTCTGCCTTTTGTTCTTTGGCTTTGGCTTTTTGTTCTTTGGCTTTTGCCTTTTGCATTTGCCTGCGCTCCCAGGCTGTGGGGCTGCCGAAGAGTATGGTCCAGGTTTTAAGTGGTCGTTTCCAGATATCCCTGAACAGATCACCCCAGGCATGAAATACCAGGTATACCGGATTGTATGAGTCTACCGGCTTGGTAATGCCATAAATGGCTTGTTCTTTTTCTTCCTGGAAGCTGCCAAAGATGCGGTCCCAGATAATAAGTGTCGAACCAAAATTTTTATCGATATAATCCTTATTTACAGCATGGTGCACCCGATGGTGGGAAGGGGTTACAAAAATATATTCGATGGGTCCGGGTAGCTTACGGATCAGCTCGGTATGGATCCAGAACTGGTACAAAATTTCCAACTGATGTACAATGATGAAAACCACGGGATCAAAACTTAGCATGAATACGGGTATAAAAAATACCAGCTTAAGGTTTTGCACCCAGGACAGGCGAAAGGAGGTGGAAAAATTATAGTATTTGGAACTGTGGTGCACCACATGTGTAGCCCACCAAAAGCGCTGCATATGCGAAATCTTATGTGACCAGTACCGCACAAAATCCAGGGAAAGAAAACACAAAATATAAGACCACCAGGTATGCGGAATGGTCCAGGGGGTCAGGTTATAGCAGATTACGACCATATAAAATATGCCCACTTTGGTAAAAGCATTGACAAACAGGTTGCCAAACCCGATAGCCGAAGAGGCCAAAAAGTCTTTTCCCTTATACAGTTTCTTTTGCTTTCTAATGGACAAGAAATATTCAAGGGCCACCAATCCGAACATGATTGGGGCGGCAATCCAGATAATCGTGTTGAAATCTAATTGAAGAAGTCCTTCGAGGGTCAGGCTATTGCTATCGATGGCAGATATTGGGTTTTATACAAAACTAGCACAAATAATGTTATTAGTTCGCGGGAATTAAATTTGTAGAATTCTTGGGGCGATATAGTGGTAATAATAAGCAATTATTGCAAAGATGCCTGTATTCGAAATGGAATTAACATAGATTTATGACCCAATCCCAGTGCATACATACCACTTTTGACGTGCAAAAAATTGGCAGAATCCCGACTGGCTTTAGGTGCGTAACAACAGGCTTAATATCCCTAAGCCCTGACAGTGGTCGCGGTAATATATTCTCAGAACAAGTTCAAATTCCCTACCTTAGTTTATATTAAAAATACTGCCCCGGGCGGGGTCCCAGAGCATCAAAGTATTTATGCCTGCAGGTATTGGCAGGCACTCGCTTTTGGCGATGATTTACAGGAGAGGCTCCTGACCACCGATTAATAAACAATTGAGCTAAAATTTATTGGAAGACCAAACTGCCAACTACCTTAAAATACGCTGGATCAAGCGAATCATAACCGGGATTCTTGGGATAATCATCTGGCACCTCCCCATTCCCTGGGACCTGTCTCCGGATGCCTGGCATTTGTTTGCAATTTTTATAACCGCCATCATCGGGGTGCTGATTGAGGCCCTGTCTATTTTTACCGCTTCTGTTCTTGCACTGGTAGCTGTAGTCCTGCTCAGGGTGCTTACCCCGGAAAAAGCATTTTCGGGTTTTTCAGAAAGCTTTATCCTGCTCATTTTAGCAGCCTTCTTGGTAGCAAAAGGCGTAATCAAATCGGGATTGGGAAGACGCATCGCCTTTATGCTGATCCGTCGCTTCGGGAAATCGACATTAAATCTGGGGTATTGCATTGTGGCTACAGACACCCTCCTGGGACCTGCAATCCCGAGTAATACGGCGAGATCCGGGATCCTTTATCCCATTACCCATGCTTTATCCCTGGACACCGGGTCCCTGCCCACACCAGAAAGCAGAAAGAAAACAGGTACTTATCTCATGATGACCGCCATCTCGGGGCACACCATAAGCTCTGCCCTCTGGTTTACCGGAATGGCAGCCAACCCGGTAGGCGCGGGAATTGCTGCCCAATTTGGGGTGAACATGAACTTTGGGAATTGGGTCTTTGTGGCTTCGGTCCCCTGTATTATCGCGCTGATCCTGATCCCTATTATCCTTTATAAACTGTTCCCTCCGGAAAGTAAATACACCCCTGAAGCTCCGGATATGGCAAAAAAGGCCCTTCATGAAATGGGGCCCATGAGCAAGCAGGAATGGATAATGGGCATTACCTTTTTTGGGATGATCCTGCTGTGGGCTTTTTCGCCGGTTTTGAATATTAACCTGGCCATTGTTGCTTTCCTTGGATTATCCATACTGATATTGGCCAATGTATATACCCTTGAAGATATCAGGCAAGGTGCCGGGGATGCGCTCGAAACTTATGTGTGGTTTGCCATATTGTATATGATGAGCACGGCCCTGAACGACATGGGTTTTATGAAAACCCTGGGGGCTCAGATCGCGACCTACATCAGCGGGTATAGCTGGGTTACGGTCTACATACTGCTGACGGTACTCTATGTGGTAATTCACTATCTTTTTGTTAGTCAGACCGCTCAGTTACTAGCCTTATACGCTGTATTTTTACAGGTAGCGGTAAATGCCGAGGTTCCTGCTGCACTGATGGCTTTTATGCTTTCATTCGCCACCAACTATTTTGCAGTCATTACCCCCCAGGCGTCCAGTTCCAATGTTTTATTTGCAGGAAGTGGCTTTTTGCCCTCAGAAGATATTTATAAACAAGGAGCGATCATTACGGTATTGAATACCATAATCTTCCTGCTGGCGACGCCCTGGATTATCTGGTCATCATCGTTGTGAGGGGGCTAGGAAAAATAGCCGGACAGTGTATTTCCGGACCAGAGTGGGCCTTTATCAGCCTGAATACGAGAGATACTACGAATAATTAAATTATTGAAAATGAAAGCTGAAGACCAGGAATGTTGCCCAAAATTTGATCCGAATAAATGGAACAACAAGACATTCATATGGGATAAGAAACCGTTTATCAAGGAATCCGTCCCCACACTTTTCCACATCCCGTTGCCTTCAATGATCGGGAAAAAAATGAAAAAAATGATGGATTTAGTCGAAGAAGCCGGAGCTAATATCCCGGATATAACAGAGGCTCTGGTCCTTTTCCATGATCCATCGCCATTTAAGTCAGATATCTACTACTCCGTAACGCAAAATGTAGCCGAAGCGAACAATACTACCCTTTCCGGAACCTTTATTGCCGAGGTTTTTGAGGGCCCCTACAACGCCATTCCCAAACACATAAAAACAATGGATAAACACCTTGCGAGAGAAAACCTTAAAGCCAGGGACTACTATGTCCACTATGCCTACTGCCCGAAATGTGCAAAAAAATTCGGAAATAATTACAAGATTCTTTTTGCGGAAGTGTAGCCTAATATCAACCGATTTGAAAATCCTTTCAAGAACTACTGAATTTGGAATTGATGATTAAAATCTGCACAAAATTGATTATCTTTAATATTCGTCTGCATCCCTGGAATAACACTGAGTACATCGGCATTCGCAGGAAGTAGTCGGGCTTTAGCAACCAAATTTCAAATACGAATTATATCCTTTATTAAATCGCAAGAATATGTCTGCAGATCTCTTAATTATACTGGTAGGTGCGCTGCTTCTACTGCTGGCGTTTGGACACAACATTAAGATCAAAGATTCATCCCTGGGTCTGGTAAATCCCAAATTGAGAGTAACCCTGGGAATAATAGGGGTCATTTTGATCATGTATGGCGGATTTTCATATGGAACGGTTAACCTGCCCGGCCAACTTGAACAGGTAACGTTGGGTAATGTAAGGCAAATAGAATATCCCGTAAAGCGTGTACAGGTACTATCGCCAATTCCGGGTGATTCTGTTAATTGCAGGATTCTCACCAAGGGGGTCTATCCGGATGCCCACGACAAAGATATCTGGGTACTGCTTAAACCTTCGGATGAAAAATATTATCCGCAATCAGACCATACCAATACTTCGTATAAAAGAGAAGGAGAATGGCAGGTGATTACACGCTTTGGAGGCGACGAAGGGGAAACCTTTAAAATAATCGTGTACGAAGCGGATGCGGCAGCTTCTGAATTCTTTAGCACTACCATTGCCAACTGGAAAGCAGCAAATTCCTATCCAGGTCTGCAACCTGAAGAAATTCCGGAAAGCGTTCAGGTGGTTGACAGCATGAGGGTTGTCTTAAACAAAAACTGCAGGGGAGCACACGATACGCCAGAGCAAGAATCAAGCACTCTTTAAGCCAACAAACAGCTAATGACAATCGTGCTATTTGTATCGGAAACCATACGGAATGGTTTACTGTTTCTTTGCGTATAACTCAATAGAGGAACTTCTGAAAGATCACATATTTTTCATCTAAAAAAATAAAATTCTATGAAAAAACTGTATTCCGGTTTGGTGATTTTCTCCCTTGTAACTTTTACCTTGCTTTCCTGTATGGAAAGAAAAAAGAAAATTCCTGCCGATGCAGCTAATTCGACAACAAATTCTGTCTCCAGTCCAATTACAGATACGTACCAACCCGGTTTGGACTGGAAGCTGGTCTGGGCAGATGAATTCAAGGGAAACAGCATTGATACTGGGAACTGGACTCATCAGGTAGAGGAAGCAGGTCGCTTCAACGAGGAGTGGCAGCGCTATACGAACAGCAGCAATAATGCCTATGTAGCAGATAATTGCCTGGTTATTAAGGCCATTCATGAAAGCGATGTACATGGGATGGACCAATACACTTCCGCTCGTTTGCATACGGCCAAAAAGCATTCCTGGAAATACGGGAAGATTGCGGCCCGGATAAAACTTCCGGAAGGGAAAGGAATATGGCCTGCATTCTGGATGCTGGGTACCAATATTGATGAAAATGGGGGCGACACCCCTTGGCCCCAATCCGGGGAAATCGATATCCTGGAATTATATGGCTCTAAAGATGATGCTGCGATCGAGGTGAATCTTCACTATGCAGATGCCTCGGGCTCACATGCCAGTATGGGAGCAGCGGCCTACAAATTAAAACAGGGTAAATTTTCTGATGCCTTCCATATATTTGAATTGGAGTGGGACAACCAAAAGATTGCCTGGCTTGTGGACGGAGAACAAGTTGCATTCTTCCCCATTACCTCTGAGGAACTTTCTGAGTTTCACAGGGAATTTTTTCTACTCCTGAATGTTGCAGTTGGGGGTACTTTTGCGGGAAGACCCGATGATAGCACCAGCTTCCCGCAGCACATGTATGTAGACTGGGTCAGGGTGTATAAAAAATGAATTTTTCCGAATTCAATAGCCAGTTGATTTCCAGACCCATTAAATCGATAACCTATGGCACCTCAAATTGAACCTACACAGCAAAACGCTACCATTCCCTTAAGTAAAAGGATATGGCAGGGGGCAAGTCTTGGACTGGGGCTGGCCACGGTCTTTTTTATATTTTTTGGTATAGCCAGCGGGGAATGGATCTTCATGCCCCTAATAACGGTTACGATCAGTGGAGCCATAGGCGGAGTATTTTACTTTATCTTCGATCAGTTGGGTCCCGCTAAGGGGTGGCCAAAAATCCTTTTTCGAATCCTGGGCATCCTATTGTATCTGGCCATATTATGGCTTAGCCTGGTCCTGGCCTATAGCATAACCGGGCATTGGGATTAAAGAATCATTCTTGGTCCCATTACCTAATGACTAAGTCAAAAAACTCAAAACTCAAAACGTTGAAATCAACCACACAAAAAACAATAAAAATGCGATTACGAAACTCCTTTTACCTGTCTGCGATTATGGCCGTTCTCTTAGTAGTGTCCTGTTCCGGACCCAAAAAAGAATCTGCAACCCTGCTGATTTACGGAGGCCCGATCTACACTGTAGATACTACACAAGCGACAGTAGAAGCAGTAGCTACCAAGGACAATATCATCCTTTTTGCCGGTAGTCTTGCAGAGGCCGAACAATACAAAACTGACCAAACCCAACTGATCGATCTGGAGGGTAAAACCATGACCCCGGGTCTAATTGAGGGGCATGGACATTTTATGGGACTGGGGTATAACGAATTAAGCCTGGACCTTCTGAATACAACCAGCTATCAGCAAATAATAGATGCCGTGGCCGAGAAAGTAAAAACAGCTGAGCCAGGCGAATGGATAACCGGCCGTGGATGGCACCAGAGCAAATGGGATCAAATGCCTGCGGATACTGTACTGGGCTTCCAAACGCATGACCGCTTAAGTGCAGTATCTCCTGATAATCCGGTTTACCTGCGCCATGCCAGTGGTCATGCCGGTTTTGCCAATGCCAAGGCTATGGAAATAGCAGGCATTAGGGTACTGTCCAGGGAAGGGATAAAACCTTTGGAAATTGAGGGCGGTGAAGTCATCCGCGATGCCCTGGGAAGACCAACGGGAGTTTTTAACGAGCGTGCTCAAACCCTGATCACCAGACACATTCCGGAAAATACTCCGGAAACGGACATGCAGGCATTTGAAGAGGCCGTTGCCGCCTGCCAGAGACATGGGATCACAGGTTTCCACGATGCCGGTATTGGCAGGGGAACCATTGCACTTTATGAAAGTATGAAAGCTGCCGATAAAATGAAAGTCCGCATGTACGCGATGCTCACCGGATGGGATAAGGAGTTGCTGCAGGAATGGTATGAGAAAGGACCTTCCGTAGATCCGGAACATCTCCTGACTATACGTTCCATTAAATTAAACTGTGATGGGGCCCTCGGCTCACGGGGAGCCTGGTTGCTGGAACCCTATTCGGACCGGCCGGATCATTATGGGCACGAAACCCTTCCAATGGAATTTGTGAAAGAGACATCATTAAACGGCATGCAACATGGGTTTCAGGTCTGTTCCCACGCTATTGGCGACCGGGCCAACAGGGAAATTCTGGATCGCTATGAAGCGGCCTTTATGGAGTTACCAGACCTCGTGGACGATAACAGATTTCGCATTGAGCACGCGCAACATTTACACCCCGAGGATATCCCCCGATTTGCAGAATTAGGCGTCATCCCGGCCATGCAGGCCGTACATTTGTCGTCCGACAGGCCCTGGGCCATTGACCGTCTGGGAGAAAAGCGCATCAAGGAAGGTGCCTATATGTGGCAAGACCTTCTGCAAAGTGGTATCCCTGTTGTAAATGGCACCGATGTACCCGTGGAACCATTGAATCCCATCGCAAGTTTTTACGCCAGTGTAAGCCGGAAAACTTTGAAAGGTATGCCGGAAGGAGGCTATGAGCCGGAACAGAAAATGACACGGGAACAGGCGCTCAGATCCTACACCCTAGACGCTGCCTATGGCGCCTTTGAAGAGGATATTAAAGGTTCCATAACAACCGGTAAACTCGCTGATTTTACCATTTACAACCAGGATCTAATGACAGTTACAGAAGAACAGCTGTTGGACACCGAAGTGGTGATGACCATTTTTGACGGGGAGGTGGTTTATACTAAAGGGGAATAAGATCAGAAAACAAAGGGCTTTTAATGCAAAATGATACTGGAAACGAAAAGATTGATTTTACGGGAAATGGCAATTACTGATGCCCCGGATATGCTTCGGCTATATTCCAATCCTGAAGTGCAGAGGTATACCGGAGAAGCCGTTATAACCACTTTGGAAGGGATTCAAAAAAAAATCAAGGAGAAAACAAGTGAATACAAAAAGTATGGTTATGGCCGGTGGGTTACTATTCTGAAGGATGGAAAACAGTTTGTAGGCTGGGCAGGTCTGGCATATCTGCCTGAATTTGATGAAACTGATCTTGGCTATAGATTCCTGCCCGAATACTGGGGGCTGGGAATCGCAACAGAAGTTTCCCATGCAATTCTTACCTATGGTTTTAAACACCTGCAATTAAAAAGAATCGTGGGCATTGCCATGAATGAAAATAAAGCATCCATTAGGGTCCTGGAAAAAGTTGGGATGCAATTCGACAAGTTCGCCCCTTATGAAGAAGGAAGCGAAAATGCCGCCTGGTATCAGTGTGATCAGCGCTCATATTTTAAAACAATAAGAAAGAATTAATCCTTTAATACCCCATTTTCCTTAGTGCCAAGGCATAAAGCAGACAAAAACCATCATAAGATTTCAAGAAAATATTTTAAACTAAAAAGTCATGAAACAAGCGAAGAATTATGTATTACCATTTCGGGCAATAGGATTTGTATTCCTTTTTGTATTCCTCAATTTTCAGTCGGGTTGTACAGAAAAAGTTCCTGAAAATAAAGCTGAAACGGTCATTGTAGAAGCCCAGGTAGCCAAAGATATTATCTGGCACATCAAAGCAATTCATCCCGAAGGCCAGACCATTGATGTCAAAGCTTTGGATGCCGACGGAAACATCTATGACGTAAAAGCCATACAGGATGCTGACCAAAGGCAACTGATGGATATAAAAGCACTTGTTGATGGCAAAAAAATGCCCGTTAAGATACTGGTAAGCGATGACGACTATGCACCGGTCAAAGCCATTACCGAAGGGGGCACAATTTATGATATCAAAGCCCTTACCGGGGATGGCAGGAAACTGGATGTTAAGGGAGTCAAACGAGCCGGTAACATCATTGATATTAAGGCCATTAATGAAGCCGGAGAGTTTTATGGGGTCAAGGCGATTTCTCCGGATGGCCTGCTGAACGATGTAAAAGGGGTTAAGACAGTCGAAGACCAACTTGAAACCACGATAAATGGGGTTGAAGTGTATGCACATGTCAAGGCCCTGCCTCAAATGGGAATCGTTACCGGAAGTGGCATTTGGCACATAAAAGCAATCCACCCGGAAGGCTGGACCCTGGATGTTAAAGCGTTGGATGCCAATGGAAATATTTTTGACGTAAAAGCCATACAGGACGCTGATCAACGGCAACTGATGGACATCAAGGCACTTGATGGCGACAAAAAAATACCGGTCAAAATTCTGGTAAGCGATGACAGCTATGCCCCGGTCAAGGCGATTACTGAAGGAGGTACTATATACAATATCAAGGCCCTTACACCAGATGGGAAGCAACTTGATGTTAAGGGAGTCAAACGCGCCGGCAATATCATCGATATCAAAGCCATCAATGAGGCGGGGGAATTCTACGGAGTGAAAGCCATTTCACAGGAGGGTGAACTTAATGATGTAAAAGGGGTTAAGATGGTAGAAGAGCGTCTTGAGACAACGGTAAACGGAGTTGAAGTGCACGCCCATGTCAAAGCCCTGCCACAGTCGAATTGAGTCCGTATGACAAGTCTTATACTAGAGTAACTTACGAGATATAGAAATTGTCAAAATATATAGTGGCTGTCTGTTGACAGCCACTTTTTTATTCGATTCCAATAAATACTATTAACCTACCAGGCTACGATCAAATCCGAAATCGTGTGGAGCAAATGTGGCATCCAGTCCCATCCCGATTGCGGCCTGTTTCATTTCCTCAGGCACCTCGCCACAAAATAAAAAGGGTCCGGGCTCCGCTATTTGCAGTAAACTCGGGAAATGCCCTGCTGCCGTAGTTCCCAGGTGTTGGCCAAGGGCAGCTGCATCCTTAAACAAGTCAGACACCAATAGAACGCCCGTATCTTTATCAAAGAAGCAATCCACTTTGAGCGCCCCGGGTTCGGTTTCCAGCATCTGTTTCTCTACTTCCTTATAAATGGCTTTTAATTCTTCTGCTTTTCCAGTTCTGGCGGTCCATTTGTAAACTACGGTGATTTCATGATTTTTCATCTGTATTTATTTTTAGTTAATCTTTAATAACAACAAAGATATGGCAATATTGGAGCTAATAAGGTGTCTTTTTCGACATTATATAGGGTTGTTTACGACATATTTAAGTTTTATCTTTGTTAAAATTTGAATTGTCATGAAACATATCAGTGTAATCGTCCCGGCAGGTAGTAGTATTGTTGATACCATTATTGCTCCTTATAATTTGCTCAACATGGCGAATTCCTATTACCGAAGGTTGCACAAGCACAATGTACACCCTTTTAAAATAGATCTTGTTGGCTTATCCAGAGAACCGGTTACCTACCAGGGACTGTTTGCTATCCAACCTACAGCCTCTATTGAAGACGTTCAAAAAACAGATTTAATTATCGTTTCCCCCATAAGTGGAAATCTGGAACAGGAGGTTGATAACAATATACAATTCGTGAAGTGGATCAAAAAACAGCGCATAGAGCATGATTCTGAGATTGCCAGTTTATGCAAGGGGGCATTCCTTCTGGCCGAAACGGGATTATTGAACGGTAAAAATTGTGCAACCCACTGGACGGCCCATGAACAATTCAGGCTAAGGTATCCGCAGGTGAATCTGATCCCGGAAAAAATTATTTGTGAAGACAACGGGATCTACTCCAGTGGTGGAGCCTACTCCATTCTGAATTTTATGCTGTATTTGATAGAGCGGTATTTTGGCAGGGAAACTGCTATTTGGTGTTCCAAGATAGCTGAGATCGAGTTTGACCGTATCAGTCAAAGTGAATTCATCATATTTAGTGGCCAAAAAGAGCATTCTGATGAACCCATTAAAAGGGCTCAGGCCTATATAGAAGACCACTACGAAACGAAACTGAATATTGAGGAAATTGCCAGTATGGTCAATTTGAATGGAAGGAGTTTTCTACGGAGATTTAAAAAAGCTACGGCCAACACGCCTTTGGAGTATATTCAACGGGTTAAGATAGAAGCGGCCAAAAAAAGACTGGAAACCACCACTGAAACCATTCTGGAAGTGATGTACGGCATCGGGTATAACGACGAAAAGGCGTTTAGAAATACGTTTAGAAAGTATTCAGGTGTATCCCCAAAAGAATATCGTCTGAAATACAACCGGGAGATGGCTTTTTCGTAACTTTATAGGTAATATTAATCTTCTGAAAAAGAGCCAGAATACGATCCGGTTCTATAGCGGATAGTTCGATCTGGTGACCTTTCAGCCAGATACCTATACCTGAAATGAAACTTGGCCAGCTAGTAAAAAAACTCTCCAGAATATTACAGGAGATAATAGATCAGGAAGAGCGGATAAACCACTTAACTCGGCATGTGCATCCCAAATACAAGCCAAGTGCCAAAAACTTGCTTAGATATCTCATCCTCCGTAGTCATGACCTCAGAAAATATCATGGGACCTTATCAGACCTGGGGGTATCCTCATTGCGAAGTGCGGAAGGTTATGTGTACAGCAATTTATTCAGTGTATTACGAAATCTCCACCTCATCCAGGGTACGCCTTTCAATATTAATGCTGATATCGAATTAGTGGGCTACACAAAAAGCAAGAAGTTAATAAGAAAACATGCCAATCGCTTGTTCAAAGAAACGCAAAAGAAGCATTTTCCAGAGATCATGGTCACACTTCCGGATGAGGCTGCTGAGGACAAAAAGGTGATACGGAAAATGGTTTTGAATGGAATGGAAATCGCCAGGATCAACCTTAGCCACGGCGATCTTGCTCAATGGGAAAAGATGGTGAACTATATCCGGGAAACCACAGAAGAAACCGGACAAAAAGTCAAAATTTACATGGACTTGTCCGGCCCCAAGTTAAGGACTGCTTCCGTTGATCTTATGAGCAGAAAAGGGAAGAAAAAAGCTAAAATCCGCGTGAAAAAAGGAGATCACTTTATCCTTACCAAACAAGAGAGTACGGTTAACTACGCACACGGTGCCACCGATAATAAAAGAATAATTGGCGTTATGCTTGGTGAGATGATCAAGGACACCTGGGTAGATGACATCTTGTATTTTGACGATGGAATGATCAAAGCCGTGGTGATCGACAAAAACGAGCAGGAATTGGAAGTGGTGATAACCGAATGCTATAAATCAAAGCTCGGATCGGAAAAAGGAATAAACCTTCCGAATACGAAGTTGAATTTACCGGCATTAACTCCAAAAGATATCGAAGTTCTCCCCTTCGTCTGCAAACATGCCGATATTATTGGCTATTCCTTCGTCAGAACTGCAGAAGATGTAAATATACTCTATGAGGAACTCAAGAAATACGATGCAAAAGATGTTGGTGTAGTATTTAAAATAGAGAACGAAGAAGCCTTTAAAAACCTGCCTGAAATACTGATTAAAGGCATGGAAAGGAATAAGATAGGGGTGATGATCGCCCGGGGGGATCTGGCCGTTGAACTTGGTTTCGAACGGATATCTGAAGTTCAAAATGAAATCCTTTGGATATGCGAGGCGGCCCACATCCCGGTGATATGGGCCACTCAAGTGTTAGAAAACATGGCAAAAACAGGAATTCCAACTCGGGCAGAAATCAGCGACGCCGCTAAAGCCGCCCAGGCAGAATGCGTAATGCTGAATAAGGGCCCTTATATTAACAATGCCATCCAGGTACTCAAAAATATCCTGATAAGGATGTCCGGACATTCCTTCAAGAAAAAGAATGAACTCAGAGCATTAAATGTAGCAAAATCTTATGCGAAAACTTTGAAAGAGCCTAAGGTTTTGGTCCACGATTAATCCTTCCTTTAAAGGCGGTTTTTGTACTATTAAGAGAATGGCACTATCATGAAAAACAAACCGAAAATCATCCGGACCTGGAGTGGATGGACAACCCATGAAAAGGCTCCCGCTTACAAATCCTTTCTGGTTAATAAAGTGTTCCCTGCTGTTAAAAACAAGGGTGTGGACGGACTGGAAAAAGTGAGCATCTCTACACGGGATAGTGCTGCCGAAGTACAATTTTTCCTTGTGCTTCAGTTCAGTTCGATTGACGCTGTGAAAAAATTTGCAGGAGAGGATTACCAGCAGGCATATATCCCTGAAAAAGCAAAGCAGCTTCTGAGTCGATATGATAAAACTGCCGAACATTTTGAATTGAAACAGGAGTTATTGTTATAAATCCTTTCTTTTCAATACCTTACAGCGATACCAACCAGCTAGTTCCATGCTCCCTCCTAAAACCCTGTATTCCTTTGTACTGTGCTGTTTTCTTTGTCCATTAGTAATTTTCGGGCAGAAGGCGGTTGATCAAATCAGGGGCGTGGTAAAAAATGAGAATGGTGATTTTATTGAACTTGCCACCATATCCCTTTTCCAGGATGAAACACGTTATGTAAGCAGCGCGGTTACTAACGCACAGGGTCAATTTACCTTAACTGATATTGATCAGGGTACTTATATTATCAGGATAGACCATTTGTCTTATGTATCTTATGAATCCGACAGTTTTTTCAAGGCCGCTGAAAGAGCACTTATCTTACCCCAAATTACACTGACTCAGGGTGTGAGTGAACTGGACGAAGTGATTCTGGTAGATCAAAAACAGTTCATCAAGGTAAAAGCAGACAAGATTATTTTTAGTGTAGCCAGTAGTCCGAGTGCATCTGGATCTAATGGCCTGGATTTGCTAAAAGTTGCCCCTGGTATAACTGTAGATTTTGACAATTCCATATCGCTTCTGGGCAAAGGGAACGTTCAGGTATATCTAAATGGCGTACAATCCCGCTTATCGGGAAATGATCTTACCAATTTTTTGCAAAGTCTCACTTCAGATACAGTAGAGTCAATTGAGATAATTTCCAATCCAGGAGCCCGGTATGAAGCAGAGGGCACAGGGGGTATCATCAATATTCGCCTTAAAAGATCATTGACCAGGGGTTTAAACGGAAATGCTACTTCCAGTTTTACCAAGGGTGAGGAGTATCGGTATAGTAATAATGTGGTGCTAAACCTGGGAGGTAATAAACTGCAGACCAAACTGGACATCACCCAATCTCATAATAACAACCTTCAGATTTTTGATGACCGGATACAGCAAAACAATGCGGTTCTTGTGGGCTACTCCAGAGAAAACCAAATAAGGGATGGGTATAATATTGGATTGGGAATAGAATCACAACTCAGCCAAAAGCACTATGTAGGTCTCGACGGGAGGGCGATAATAAATAACACCGATAACCGTCTTCGAAATTTTACCGACATTTTCACCGTAGAACCCCCGGAATTCACTGAAATTCTTTTTTCCCGGGTTTTTACAGACGGCAACGCTGCCAATTACCTTTTTAATGGTTTTCATTTATGGAGTTTGGATGATGGCAGTTCCATTACCACCAATCTTAGTTTGGGTACCTACAACAGCGATCAGACTACCTTACAGCCAAATACCTATTTTGATACGGATGGGGAAACAGTTATAACCACCGAAGACACCCGGTTTGATGCGGATACCCAAATTGATCTATGGTCCGCGAAAGTGGACTATGAAAAAAGCTGGGAGACCATCGGTATATCTGCTGGATTTAAATATGCTGAGGTGAAAACCGACAACAGCTTCCGTTTTTTCAATATTGAAAACCAGAACCCCGTTTTTGATCCCACACAAAGCAACGATTTTAGTTACACGGAAAATGTTACTGCAGCATACGCCAATCTCAGTTTTAAACTGGATGAACAGTGGTCCCTAAACGCAGGCCTGCGGATGGAGCATACAGAATCCCGCGGGCAACTCTTTTCAGAGGTCGAGACAGAAAACAATGACGTTTCACGAAGCTATACCGACTACTTTCCAAATGTTGGAGTCTCCTACAACGACGAGGAAAACCACAGTTTCAGTCTGGGCCTCGGGCGAAGAATTACACGACCCAATTACCAGGACCTGAATCCGTTTGAACGACCGAACAGTCAGTTAGTGATTTGGAAAGGAAATCCCTTTTTAAATCCAAACTATGTCCTGAACTATCAGGGTTCTTATGCTTACAAACAGAAATATGTCTTGACTGCCTCTTACAGCGAAACAACGGATTTCTTTTCGCGAATTGTAGAAATCACCGGTGAAGAGACTTCCCAGATAATACCAAGAAATATGGAGAAGGCCACCAACTTCGGAGTTTCGCTGAGTATACCCATAACACTTTCAAAAAATTGGGAGGTATTGCTGTTTGCCAACACTTTTGAAGAGACCTTCAGGGGTGATGTGGAAAGCACCTTTATTGACATATCCAATTGGCAATGGGATTATCGCATACAAAACATCATTAACCTCCCCTCGGATATTCTTCTGGATATTACATTTACACAGCGAAGCAGATGGATCTGGCGTGGTTCTGTCTACATTAGTGGCAATGAAGGACTAAGCTTTGGTATTAGGAAAAACTTCTTCGATAATAAACTGCAGCTGCGTATTACCGGGGCCGACATCCTGCGCACTCAGAGTGACTACCCCTACACCTCGGACTATGGAGGAATAGACCTTGATGGCGTATACACCGCAGACAACCGTCGTTTTGGGATGGGATTAACATACAACTTCGGTGGCACAAAAACTGAAAGTAAAAAGTCCAAAGGTGCACTGGACGAAGAATTAAAACGAATACAGAACTGACACCAGAAAATAAGCAGCAAAATTGTTTACCTAAATTTCGCAACCCTTTCTCAACAAAATGGATTCTGCAAAACTTGAAGAGGTATTAAAGGTGATCCTGGATTTTGCCCGGTCAAACGATCAGATCCTGGCGCTCGGTCTATGCGGCTCCCATGCCAGAGGTAAAGCGAGACCGGATTCTGATATTGACCTTTCAATCCTTGTGGAAGATCAACAACTCTTTAAAAAGATCGACTGGATAGCCCAAGTTGATTTCGGTAAAATCAATGAAAAAATAGCATCTTTGAGAGATGAAGTTTATGGTGTAGTCTGGTCCAGGCATGTCCTGCTGACAAGTCAGACAGAAATTGAGTTTTCCTTTGCAGATAAATCCTGGGCAGACACGGATAACCTGGATGAAGGAACCAGAAAGGTAGTAAATGATGGATATAAGATACTATATGATCCGCATCAAATATTAGCAAAACTGGTCAATAAAGTGCAAAACCTCCCTTAAGCATTAGAAAAGAATGAAGAACAGGAAGCTTTGGTTTATAGTCGCGATGATCGTATTCTTAACAGCGAGTATTTTACTGATTTCGGGGTCTTCTGTTTTGACCCTTTCCCTGTCTCAAAAGGCCAATATTCCCCTGGGTACCTTTATTACCTGGTTTGGAATAATTGCGTTGCCCCTTACCCTTTTTTGTGGGGCACACAAGCTGCGGGAACCCTCAGATTCGATGGATAGATTCCTCGCATACGTATTAAAAGGTTTTATCGTTCTTGCCCTGCTCTGGGTGCCCATTTGCTATCTGCTGGCTGGTAATATTTCATTTACTTTTACAGAGAAAGCTGAATTCCAGGGGGGACAACTCGCAATGCGGTTATTTTGGTATTTTAGTTACTTCGTGGCCTCAGGGCCAATTATCCTATTTTTGATCTATGGAATAGCATCCGCATTCAATAGGAAGAAGCAATAAGTAACAAGTATTAAATATTAAGGGTCAACAGGGTTCCATGAAAAAACTGCTCATCTTACAAATGCGGCCGGAGGACGTAACTGCCAAAAGTGAGTACGAAGCTATTCTGCGGGTATCCGGCCTGCCAAGGGAGGAAGTACATCGCGTACGTTTGTCACAAGGCATTCCTGATCTAGACCTCAGCAATTACACGGCGATTATAGCCGGGGGCAGCCCATATGATATAAGCAAGACTCAGAACGAGAAGAGTCAGACCCAGAAGGATATTGAGGCCTTTTACCAGCAGTTATTCGACCTTGTTGTTCCTGCTGATTTTCCCTTTTTGGGGTGTTGTTCAGGGAACGGCCTGTTAGGCCACTATTGCGGGACACCAATTTCAGGAAAATATTCCGAAAACATTGGCAGTGTTCAGATCAGGGTAACCGAGGAAGGCGCCAGGGACCCGCTTTTAAAAGGATTGCCCCTTACCTTTATCGCCAGGGTAGGACATAAAGAAGCATGTGACAGCGTACCGGCGAATGCCGTGCTTTTGGCTACCTCAGATCCCTGTCCCATTCAAATGTTCCGCATTGGACAGCATATATATGCCACGCAATTCCATCCCGAGGCCGATGCCCGGGAATTTATCCTCCGGGTACATACCTATAAGAATTACGGTTATTTTGCTCCTGAAGAAGCCGAGGGCTTGATCGCTAAGATAAAACAGGTCAAAACCCATATCCCCAAGGAAATCCTGAAACGTTTTGTACGGTTCTACCATCGGCCTGATTGAGTAAAACAAGACTAATCCTTCTTTTCAAGGCTTTGATTATCAATTTATTTAATCTTTTATACCTTTAAGTAAAGCTGGTACCACAAGCTCCATTTATCGGCTAACTTTAAAATTACCTGACAATGAAAACCATGACCTGCCGCCAGCTGGGCGGTGCCTGTGACCAGAAATTTGAAGGGAATACATTCGAAGAAATCGTTGCTCAAAGCAAGGCCCATGGCCGGGAAATGTTCGAAAAAAAGGATGAGGCACATCTCAAGGCCATGCAGGATATGCAGGTCCTGATGCAATCCCCGCAAGCCATGCAAGACTGGATGGAAGCCAAACGGATCGCTTTTGAGGCCCTTCCAGACAAAGGATAAACGTCCTGCGCTAATTCATAATTATTAAGCTTTTAGTGCTGCCAAACGCCTTTTATTTTTCGAACCTTCAGGGTATCCAATGAGAGGTGTTGATCCCCTGTGTTCTCAATAATAAGTTGATTAAAGGGCTCATTCGGAAATACCTGGCTGGTCACAGCATACTGACCTCCATTCACGAACACCTCGAGTGAAGACCAATCCAAAATCAACCGAAACTCCAGCGCTCCCTCAGGCAGGTTTGTAACCGGAACCCGATGTATTTTATTGCCAAAGGCTTCCTGAAATGCAACCTGACCCGAACTCCTGCGGTCCAGGGTCATCTCCTGTTGTTGACTATCCAAGGCAAATTCCAGGTTTTCTCCCAAAGCATTCCTAAACGTAATTTTGAAGTTGCGGGAGGCAGTTTTAAAAAAAAGCTCAGACTGCCTGAGGTATTCCACTTCCAGGGTTTCGGTTTGTCCCTTTTCCAGTGATATTTCCATTTGCGTTCCTGCTGAACGTAATTTCTCCAGGGCTTCAAGTGGATAGTTGAAAAGTTCAAGCTTTTCTCCGATCTTCCTCAAGCTCAACTTCCGGGGAAGGGTCATGGCACTCCGCCAGCGTTCGGTCGGGGTATCCCGGGCGTAATCCCAGTTGCTCATCCAGCCGATAAAGATGCGCTCTCCATTTGGGGTGTTGTTATACGTAACCCCTGCATAATTGTCGGTTCCCCAGTCGAGCCACCGGGCTTCCTGCTGCTGAGACACAAAACGGGTGCCGTCAAAATCGCCGAGGAAATACTGGGTTCCACTGCCGCCATTAGGTGCCCCGGGATTAATACTGATAATCAGCACCCACATGGTCTCCCCGGTTTCAAGGACGGTCAAGGGAAATAGATCCGGGCATTCCCATACGCCCCCATGGGCTCCCTGTTTCTCACCGAAATCACTCAGGAAATTCCACTCCTTAAGGTTATCGGAACGATAGAATTTCGCAATATCTCCGGCCACCAGTACCATGATCCAACTCGAGGTTTCCTCATGCCAGAATACTTTTGGGTCCCGGAAATCCCGGATCCCGTCATTTCCAATTATGGGATTACCTGAATATTTCGTCCAGGAGTTTCCATTATCCAGGCTGTAGGCAATACCCTGGGTTTGAAAATCCTGTCGCCCTGCTTTCTCGCCGTCCATATCATGGTAGGTGAAAACGGCAACTAGTGGCGGATTTTCAATACTACCAAAACCTGAAGTATTTTTTTCATCCACCACCGCACTGCCGGAAAAGATCAATCCATGCTCATCAGGATAAAGGGCTATGGGACGATGTTCCCACTGTACCATGTCCTCACTAATAGCATGTCCCCAGTGCATGGGTCCCCATACGATATCCTCGGGATAATACTGATAGAACAGGTGATACACCCCTTTATGGTAAACCAAACCATTGGGGTCGTTCATCCATTTTTCTTCCGGACTGAAATGAAATTGGGGACGGTATTGTTCCTGGTAGTACCCCTGTGTCAATGTTTTGTCTTGCCTTTCCGGGGTAAGTTTCGATTCCCTGCATGAACTCGCTAATCCCAATAGCACAATACATGCCACTGTAATTTTGATATCTTTCATAATCAGTAATTGCATCTGTTAAAATAAGGATTTTATACACTAGCTGATTCCGATTTAGGCAGCAATTGCGAAAATGATAACTTTGTTGCTGTTTGAAAAATTAGCACTATGCGTCACTTGCTTTTTTTGGTCCCCCTGATTTTAATCTCATGCCTGGGACAGAAAAATATGGAAGGTGTCCTGGACCTGCATAACCGGCAAACTGTTCCTTACATTGAGGTTCCGGAATTGGCAGCATCAGAGGGCTATGCTCTGCTTGATACAAGGGAGAGAGAAGAATACGAGGTCAGCCATATTGAGAATGCCCTTTGGGTAGGATATGACCAGTTCAACATAGAAGATGTTACTGCCCTGTTCCTGGATAAGGACGCATCCCTTGTGGTTTATTGTTCCATTGGGGTTCGTTCGGAAGATATTGGGGAAAAGTTACAGGATGCCGGCTATACCAATGTGAGAAATCTCTACGGGGGTATTTTCGAATGGAAAAATAAAGGTAATGCCGTAATCAATCCGGAAGGAAAAAAAACGGAAAAAGTACACGCCTACAGTAAGTATTGGGGGCGGTTGTTGACTAATGCGGATAAAGTATATTCGCCTTAAATCTAAACAATTTGGGAAGCAAAGATCTCCTGCTCATTTTTACCAGAAATCCGGAATTGGGTAAATGCAAAACCCGGCTTGCCGCCACCATTGGGGACCAGGCAGCACTGGAGATCTATCAGTTCCTGTTGGGTCATACAGCCAGGATCACCAGCGATATCAAGGCGGATAAAGCAGTTTTTTATTCCAATTCCATTGTAACTGAGGACGTCTGGGATCCGAAAAACTACCTGAAAAAAGTGCAGGAAGGCAACACCCTGGGGGCACGTATGGAGCATGCCATCCAATGGGCGTTTGAGGAAGGGTACCAAAAGATCATGTTGATAGGAAGTGATATTTACGACCTCAGCCAGGAAGACCTCGAGATGGCTTTTGAAGCCCTGGACAGGAGTAGTTTTGTTGTGGGGCCTGCTTCAGACGGGGGATACTATCTGCTTGGGATGACCAAATTCAGGGAAGACATATTTCGCAATAAGGCCTGGGGAACGGATACGGTTTTGCAGGACACCCTGGGGGATCTGCAGGGAGAATCGGTATACCTGTTGCCGGAAAGAAACGACGTGGATGTATATGAAGACATCCGGGGTATTGACGTTTTTAAAAAGTTTTTAAACAAGACATATGACAAGTAAACAGCTCGCGGAATCAGCTGCATATCTCAGGAAAAAAGGGTTTGATAATCCCGAAATTGGTATTGTTCTGGGGTCCGGACTCGGAAAAATGGTGGAGGAAATTGAATCACCCATTGTAGTACATTACCACAACATACCTTTCTTTCCTCTGGCTACCGTTGAATTCCATTCGGGTAAATTGATATATGGCACTTTGATGGGGAAAAAAGTGGTACTGATGTCCGGACGTTTTCACCGCTACGAGGGGTACGACCTGGTTGATGTAACCTACCCCATACGGGTGATGAAGCTGCTGGGTATTCAAAAACTCTTTGTTTCCAATGCAGCCGGAGCAGTAAACCTGAGTTTCAAAAAAGGAGATATCATGCTGATCGAAGACCATATTAATCTTCAGGGCGGATCTCCTTTGGCTTTTAAAAACGTGGGGGATTTTGGCGACCGTTTTGTCGATATGAGCGAACCTTATGATGTGGAAATGCGAAAAATTGTAGAACGCATTGCCTCCAAAGAAAAAATTTCCCTGCAAAAAGGGGTTTACGCAGCCGTGGTTGGCCCGCAACTGGAAACCAGGGCGGAATATCGTATGTTGAAGATACTTGGGGCCGATGCTGTGGGAATGAGTACGGTACCGGAAGTAATTGTAGCCAATCATTTACGACTACCGGTTATGGCGGTATCTGTATTAACCGATGAATGTGATCCGGATAATCTGCAGCCTATCAATATCAAGGAGATCCTGGAAATAGCGGAACACACAGAACCAAAAATGATTAAATTGTTTAAAGAATTGATCCGAGAACTATGAGTTATCTAGATACTACAAAAGCGGTGTACAAAGAAGCCGCATTGACCCCTGATGAAGGCCTGTGTTGCACAACGAATCCGATATGGCAATTTCCAGGATTGTCTATCCCCATGAAAATGCAGGAAATGAACTACGGTTGTGGAAGTACCGTATCGGCCCAGGACCTGGTGAACAATCCCAAAATCCTTTATGTAGGCGTAGGTGGCGGTATGGAGCTGTTACAGTTTTCCTATTTCTCCCGACAAAAAGATGGCGTAATCGGGGTGGATCCGGTACCGGAAATGCTACAGGCTTCCCGGGAAAACTTCAAGGTGGCTGAAGCGGAGAACGACTGGTTCCAGCCTGAGTTTGTCAAACTGGTGCAGGGGGATGCGCTCGACCTTCCTATACCAACCGAAAGCATAGATGTTGCTGCCCAGAACTGTTTGTTCAACATTTTCAAAACTGAGGACCTTAAAAAGGCCATCAGCGAAATGTACCGGGTATTAAAACCGCACGGGCGACTGGTAATGAGCGATCCCGTATGCGATACCCAGATGAACGATACCCTGAGAAATGACGAGCGGCTCAGGGCACTCTGTCTCAGTGGTAGTATCCCGGTAATGGACTATGTCAAAATGCTGACAGATGCCGGATTCGGGACTATTGAAATCCGTGCACGGCGCTCGTATCGCGTGCTTTCGCCTAACCACTATCCCACAGATGAGTTGATCCATATTGAATCCATTGAAATCGCTGCCATTAAGGATCCGATGCCTGAAGACGGTCCCTGCGTATTTACTGGAAAGACAGCAATATACTACGGGGATGAGGAATACCTGGACGATGGAAAGGGCCATGTACTGCTGCAAAATCAACCCCTGGCCGTATGCGATAAAACTGCAGCGGTACTCGCAAAGGTTAGTGATCAGATCCATGTCAGTGAAAGCACCTGGCATTACAACGGCGGTGGGTGTTGCTAAGCGATCCCGGTAAGGGCAGCAACATTTTAACTACTAAGTGATTATATGGTTAGAAATATGGATTTCTTAGCTCCCCTATTTGTTCTTTTTCTGGCATTTCAATTCCATTCCGATATGGATAGTTATGATCCTGGGGATTCGGTGCATCCTGTTTCCAACACCATGGATCACAGCCCCTGGACAGCACTTCTAATGACTTATGTGGACGCCGAGGGAAATGTGAACTACAGGGATTGGCAGAAAAATCCGGAATCACTAAATCGATACCTGGCTTCTCTCGCTGAGAACAGTCCTCAGGATTCCTGGACGAAAAACCGGCTTCTGGCCTACTATATCAACTTGTACAATGCCGCTACGATTAAATTGATACTGGAACACTACCCCTTGAATAGTATAAAAGATATTTCCAGACCCTGGGGCAAGGCTAGGGTTCGA
>CAJHYA010000124.1_pt1 | contig 23953 bp, 18 predicted proteins | sample 9198611 | NCBI WGS metagenome assembly CAJHYA01 (sample SAMEA7708353, study PRJEB35096) | sediment metagenome | biome: marine neritic benthic zone biome [ENVO:01000025]; feature: sediment [ENVO:00002007]; material: shallow marine sediment [ENVO:03000034] sea grass bed [ENVO_01000059] ... | reverse complement strand
CAACTCGGTTGTTATATAAGAAAAGCAAGTGATAATGAATAAGGACGAATTAATAAAAAAATGGCTGGCTGATGAACTTAGCCCGGAGGAGTCTTCCGCTTTTGAAGCCCTGGAAGATGCGTCCTTCCTCAAAGATATTATCACTGATGCCGCTGCATTTAAAGCCTCTCATTTTTCCAAACCGGAAGATTATCAAAGATTCAAAGATCGTCTTAGAGACCGGGATAGCAGATCTAAAAAAGTTATTTGGATCAGGCCTTTGTTGCGCATAGCCAGTGTATTCCTTATTGGTTTTGCACTTTACTATTTCCTGTGGCCTAATAACCTCACTGAAATCAATACCCAATTTGGGGAACAGCTGGTAGTAGCTTTACCCGATGAATCATCCGTTCGGGTAAATGCCCATTCGGAAATTGTATTCAACGAAAAAAAATGGGCTTCTAACCGACAAGTAAGATTGGAGGGGGAAGCATTTTTTGATGTAGTCAAAGGCGGCCGTTTTCAGGTGGTCACGCCTGAAGGAGAAATCACTGTGCTAGGCACCGAATTTAATGTGAAACAACGGGGCAGTTTCTTCGAGGTAAAATGTTACGAAGGTCTGGTACAGGTCTGCTCAGGCGATTATATGGTTATCCTTGAGGTAGGCGATAATTTCAGATCGGCTAACGGTGAGATCAGTACCGGAAAAAATAGTTTTGATACGCCACAATGGACCAGGAATATAAGCACCTTCCAAAGAATAGCTGTTTCTGAGGTGTTCGCAGAGCTGGAAAGACAATATAGCGTGGAAATACTATTAGAAGAAATAAACACAGATCAGCTTTTCACTGGCGGATTTGTACATGATAATCTGGAAAAAGCCCTGAAATCCATAACTGAACCACTAAATTTGGATTACGTAATCATCAATACCAATAAAGTCAGGGTTAGGCCGCGTGAGAAATAAACTTTATTTACTATTCTCCATATTGACCATACTGCAAAGTGCTTCGCTTACCGGACAGCAAACCGAAGCAGATAAGCCCTTGGTGCTTGTACTTAACCAGCTGCAGGAACGCTTTCAGGTACAATTTAATTACGCCTCTGAGCTTGTGGAGGAAATTCGGGTTCCTGAACCGGAAGACTATCTGGATTTAGGTGCTATTATTGAAATCCTAAAAGAAAAAACGGGCTTGGAATTCGAATTTGTAACCGATACCATTATCGCAATTACCCCAAAAAGGCTAACATTATGCGGTTATGTTCGGGACAAGGATACCCAGGAGCCCTTGCCTTATACAACAGTTCAATCTAATGGCAAGGGAACTGTAACCAATGAAGCAGGCTATTTCGAAATCCCTATTGCTTCTGCCTCACAGCTGGTGCTTTTACGACATGTTGGACACAAAACCATCAGTCGGGAAGCTCGATTTTTCAACACGGCTGAGTGTGCCATCATCTATTTGGTACCTGACCAACAACAACTACCTGAAATAATACTTTCAGATTACCTCATCCGTGGCCTGGATAAGCTGGATGACGGGTCTTTTCAGTTGGATTTTGACAAATTTTCCATACTCCCCGGTCTGGTGGAAGAGGATGTATTGCAGTCCGTTCAGGCCTTACCCGGTATCCAAAGTGTGGATGAAACAGTTTCCAATATCAATATACGCGGGGGAAGCCATGACCAGAACCTGATTGTTTGGGACGATATCAAGATGTACCAATCCGGGCATTTCTTTGGCTTGATTTCCATGTACAATCCTCAAATCACACAAAGGGTCACCCTGCAAAAAAATGGCACCTCTGCGGCATTTACCGATGGGGTGTCGGGAACCATAGCAATGCAAACCCGTAAAAATATTAACCCCTCTTTCAAGGGTAGTCTTGGGGTCAATCTCATTGATGCTAATGGTTTTGTGGATGCACCGCTCGGCAAAAACGCTTCCATTCAATTGGCAGCCCGTAAGGCCATCAGTGACTTTGTGGAAACCCCTACGTATTCAGAATATTTTGATCGGATTGCACAGGACACAGAGATTGAAGCAAATGTGGCCTCTGTTACCAATTCTGATATCGAATTTGATTTTTACGATACTTCCATGCGCCTGCTATACCGACCAAGCGACCGGGATTTTATAAGGGTCAACTTCATTCATACAGCAGACGAGATTGTATTTAATGAAAATGCAACAATCAATGACGCTGAGGAAATCAGGGAAAGCAGTTTAAATCAGCGAAGTATCGCGGGCGGGTTTTATTATATGCGCCAATGGTTTCCTGATTTTACTAGCGAATTAAGCTTGTATGAATCCGATTATAAACTTAGGGCAATTAACGCCAATGTCCTGGATAACCAGCGTTTTTTACAGGAAAATGTGATTTCAGAAACAGGAGCAAAACTGTTAACCACATACCGCCTGAACGATCAAATGAAATGGCATAACGGATATCATTTCGTAGAGACAAAAATCACCAATTTAGATGATGTGGATGACCCGATCTTCAGGCGTTTGGTAGGTGAAGTCCTCAGGACACACGGTGTTTTTACTGAATTGAGTTGGGTATTGCCTGATTTGGGAACCTCGCTGTATGCCGGCATCCGTTATAATTACCTGGATAAATTCAAAAAACAGCTTTGGGAACCCCGACTGAGTTTTAATCAAAGATTTGCACAATGGTTTAACCTGGAAATCCTTGGTGAGTTCAAACACCAAAATACCTCCCAGATCATCAACTTTCAAAATGATTTTCTGGGCATTGAAAAAAGACGCTGGCAGCTTTCGAATGACCAGGACATCCCTGTTATCCAAAGCAAACAGGGTTCTTTAGGATTGAGCTTTAAAAAGAATGATTGGCTGGTTAATGCAGTAGGTTACCTGAAAAAGGTAAGCGGAATCACCACCCAAAGCCAGGGATTCCTGGATCGGTACGAATTTGTGAGATCCTCCGGGCAGTATGATGCATACGGTACAGAATTGTTGATTAGAAAGCAATTGAAAAGATGGAATATGTGGATGAGCTATGGATATCTGGACAGCAAGTACACTTTTGAGAGTCTGTCTGAGCCAGAATTCCGAAGTAATTTTGATATAACCCATTCTGTTTCCTCAGGCATTACCTTTTCTACCAACACCTTACATCTGGCCGCAGGATTCAATTGGAGAACCGGGAAGCCCTTTACCGAACCAGTTACAGGTAATGCGGTAGTCGATCAGGAAATTAATTATGGGGCGGTCAATGGAGTAAGCCTGACAGATTATCTAAGGGTAGATGTTTCTGCTATTTACAGGACTCAAATCAGCAGTAAAACCCGCTTACATGCAGGTGTTTCGGTTTGGAATTTATTGGATCGTGAAAATACCGTAAATGCATTTTACAGATTGGCCAATGCCACTGAGGCTCAACAAATTCAACAAAATTCCCTGGGCATTACCCCCAATTTAATGTTGAAGTTTAGGTTCAACTAATTCCTAATCCTTGCAGGTTTTAACTCGACTAGACTATGCTGCTAATCAAGAATCTGCTCTACTTTCCCGCAGGTAAGCATTTCGTCTCCATAATAGGGATTTCGTATCTCTTTTTCTGTACTGAGCCAGACCGCCCCCAGGTTGTTGTTGGCCATCGGACATCGCTGTATATAGAATGTTTGTTGTAACGATTTTAAACCGGAAGCGAGTGCCACCATATGCTCATTAAGGTCGACAAAATAGGCACGCTGGCTTTTCAGTTCTTCTGTTTCGGAAATGCTTTTTAGTAACCCAATGCTCTTGTCCAGGTGAGCCATTTCCATGGATCCCATTCCGGAACGATCCAGTTGCCCCATCTGATCTGAGGCATTCAGTGCCTCCCGGGCTACTGCTGCAGCATCACTGGCAACAAAGGCATCCTTCATTTTTAAGTAGGCAGGCAACAGGCCTTCAAAACCCTTTTGAAACGATGCCGGTAACTCCATTTCCATGCGCTGCCCCTCCTGCATCCCGGAGTGATGTTCATGCCCGGTACGGGTGGTACCTCCTTCCGGATTCATCATGCTTTTTTTACCCTGTAACTGGGCTGCAGCATCAACGGTAAAGGTTCCGTTCGATACGACTTCCTCCCCAACCTGTAATCCGGAAGTAATGACGTATGATTCCCCTACCCGCTCGCCCAGGATTACCTCGCGCATTTCAAATACAGGTTGATCGCCTTTCAGTTTTACATAGACCAAAGACCGTTCGCCTGTCCACATCACGGCGCTGGCAGGCACAGCAATTTGTGCGTTCTCTTTTATCGAACCATCCAATTCGATTTCCCCGTTGACAAACATCCCAGGCTTAAAAACGCCCTTTGGATTGGGCAATTTAGCGCGTACGGTAACCGTACGGGTAGCATTGTTGAGTACAGGGGAAATAAAGGATACCTGCCCCTGGAATGTTTTATCCGGGTAAGCATTGGTCCTGATGCTGATGTTCTGGCCCTTATTGAATCTGGACAACTGACTTTCGTAGGCGTCGAATTCTGCCCAAACCGTATTGAGATCACTTACTTTGGTTATGGGCTGCCCTTTTTTGATGTAATCCCCTTCCGCGCTCATTACGGCAGCGACCGTGCCGGAAACTGTTGCGTATACGGGAACGTATTCACTGACCTTTCCTGATTTCTCAATAGTATTAATCTGGTCGTCTGAAAGTTTCCAGAGCTTCAGTTTGTTACGGACCGCTTCATAGAGCTGCGGACTGGACGCTTTCAGGGAAACGGCAGTCAGTAGCTCCTGCTGTGCTGCTACCAATTCCGGCGAATAAATGGTAGCCAAAAGTTGCCCTTTTCGAACTTCCTGCCCCTCATAATTAACATGTAATTGCTCAATCCTTCCATCAAAATAGCTGGCCTGTATGGCTTCGGCCTCTTCATTGATAGCTATTTTACCCGAAAGAGCAAAGGTATTGCTGGTTTGACCTTCAGTTCCCCCGATGATTGTGGTCTGCACGTTGGCTAAGGCCATGGCATTTTCGGTCATTAGAATCTGATCGGGCCTCAGACCATCCGCTCCCGATTCTGCCGGAATCAAATCCATTCCACAGATTGGGCAATCCCCTGCCTCCGGTTGCATGATCTGAGGGTGCATGGAGCAGGTCCACATTTGATCCCCGGCTTCGGTGGCATGGTCGTGCACATCGCCGGATACTCCATTTGAACCTGAATTTCCAAAAAACAGGTAACCAAGAAACAGGCCGGCGAGGGCAGCAATTACGATATAAACAGTACTCTTTTTCATCTCTTTGATTTTAATCGTTTTTTAAGTTTTATTACGGAAGGGGAGCTGGTATACCACAAGACAAATCCGCTTAGCACGGTTATCAACCCCAGGAGGGAAAATGCCCTCAAAACGGTTGTATTGAAATTATCCCGGCCCTCATAATCCATAGTATGCGTCATCCAGAGGAAATCAAAGATGCGCCAGTCGCGATGCCGAACAGTCTGGAATTTACCGTCTACGGCGGAGACATATGCTTTCAGGTTTTCAGCTCCCTTGTACGATATCACATAGGCTGGCAACAGTTTTTCGCGGTACTCGTGGTGTTTACCCACCTGTTCGATACGCGTTACCTCTGCCACTTCCAGTATATCGCTCATATGGAGCCCGGCAATATACAGGGCCTCTGTTTCGTCAATGGATTCCTTTGCACGTCCATCCCGGGCATTAAAGAGGCTGCTGTTGTTAATCCAATAAAAGGGTTCGCCGTTGATATCCCGGACCTCCACAGATCTGACACCTTCAGAAACGGGCAATTCCGAAGGAGCCATCAACCCCTGAAATGCCCTGGGTTGCTGTTCCAGGTTTTTAAAATGGTCGCCGTGGATTTCATCTAAATTGGTCCAGCTGAAATACAGGCCACTGCTGGTCCAGAACAGAAATTGAATACCCAGAAAGACCCCGAGGTATCTGTGCGACTTTCGAATCCATTTTGCCGTATGCCTTTTTACCATATCACCTAAATTTTAACAGACCTAAGTCTTAGTGCGTTTGTGATAACCGATACCGAACTGAAGCTCATCGCCAGGGCAGCAATCATGGGCGAAAGCAATATCCCGAATACCGGATACAATACCCCTGCTGCTACAGGAACCCCCAGGGTATTGTAAATCAATGCGAAAAAGAGATTCTGTTTGATATTTTTCATTACTGCTTCACTCAGGTTTCGTGCTTTTACAATGCCCTGTAAATCCCCTTTGACCAATGTGATTGCGGCGCTTTCTATGGCAACATCAGTCCCGGTACCCATTGCAATGCCCACATCGGCTTTTGCCAGTGCAGGGGCGTCATTGATCCCGTCTCCCGCCATGGCCACCCTTTTACCTTCAGTTTGCAATCGGGCTACTTCCTTTAATTTATCCTCCGGCAACATCCCGGCTTTGAAATCGCTAAGGTTGAGTTTCCTGGCCACTGCCCCTGCGGTTTTAGGGTTATCCCCTGTGAACATGATAACCTCCACCCCTTTATACTGTAGTTCACTGATCGCCAGGGCACTGGATTTTTTGATTCTATCCCCAATAACCACATATCCTTTCACATTATTATCAACAGCCAAATAGGAAACGGTCTTTCCGTCTTGCTGATAGGTGGAAATTTCCGCTTCCATTTCCGTTGTAATTTCAGCCTGTACCGCTTTCATCATACTCGGGTTTCCCAAAGCCAGTTTTTTACTATTAACCACTCCTTCAACTCCTTTTCCGGTAACCGCGCTGAAGTTTTCCGTGGGAAGCACTTTTACCTGCTGTTCTTTTCCGTAGGATATGGTGGCTTCTGCCAGGGGGTGCTCACTGTTACTATTCAGGGATACGATATACGCTAAAACGGATTTAGCAGAATGCTCAGACTGGTCTCCAAATACTCCTACCCGTTCTACAACAGGTTTTCCTTCGGTCAGGGTGCCCGTCTTATCAACGATCAGCGTATCAATTTTATTCATGAGTTCAAGAGCCTCGGCATTCTTAATGAGCACCCCATTCTGGGCGCCCTTACCAACACCCACCATCACCGACATTGGGGTAGCAAGCCCCAGTGCACAGGGACAGGCTATGATCAGAACTGCAATCGCGTTGACCAGGGCATACACATAAACCGGTTCGGGGCCCCAAATGGCCCACACCCCAAAAGTAATAAGGGACACCACTACCACTGCAGGTACAAAATAGGCTGAAACTTTATCTGCCAGGTTCTGAATGGGTGCCCTGCTTCTGCTTGCCTCGTTCACCATTTTAATGATTTGAGACAGCAAGGTGTCGCTGCCCACCTTTTCGGCTTTCATCAGGAATACCTGGTTGCCATTGATGGTACCGCTGCTCACCCTATCTCCTGTGGCTTTATTAACAGGTATGGGTTCTCCGGTAATCATGGACTCATCTACTGTGGTTTTACCATCTGTTATCGTACCGTCCACGGGAATTTTCTCGCCGGGCTTTACTTTCAGGATATCGCCCAAGACTATATGCTCAATGGCTACCTTTGTTTCTATACCATGCTCAATTTTCGTGGCTGTATTAGGCGCCAGCTTGAGTAATTCCTTGACAGCAGTATTGGTCTTCCCATGAGCCCGGGCCTCGAGTAACTGCCCCAGAAGAACAAGCGTCAGGATCACAGTTGCTGCCTCAAAATAGACGTGTACCGCCCCGGATTCGGTTTTAAAGGCAGATGGAAAAAGATCTGGCACCAACAATGCCACCAGACTGAATAACCAGGCCACCCCGGCACCAATGCCGATAAGCGTAAACATATTCAGGTTCCAGGTCCTGATGCTGCGGTATGCCCGTTCAAAGAACATCCAGGTTGCATAGAATACCACAGGCAAGGAAAGCCCGAATTGCACCCAATTCCAATACAACGGATCCATCCAGTCATATAAGGGATTTGCGGGAATCATTTCACTCATGGCTATCAGGAAAACCGGCAGGGTGAAGCCAAGGGCCACCCAAAACTTTTTCAGGAGTTTGCGATACGTCTTTTCCTCTGCCGACAGGTCGGCTTCTTTGGGCACCAGGTCCATGCCACATATTGGGCAACTTCCTGGTTCCTCCTGAACTACTTCCGGATGCATAGGGCAAGTCCATTGCGTTGCGGAGGACACTGAAAGATTTTGTTCTTCCACCAGATCCATCCCGCAAACCGGACAATCCCCGGGTTTGTCGTAGGTCTTCTCACCCTCACAATGCATCGGACAATAAAATACTCCTGTGCCCTGCCCTTTGGGCGATGGTTTCTGATGATGCATCTGGGTATGATCCCCGGGAGCATGGATGCTGTAACGCCCACCATCTTCCTGCAGGGCTTGTTGGAATTTTTGCAAAGGGATGTGATCGTGCATCTGGATGCTCGCTTCTGCCTTCTGCAAATCCACAGTAACCGTTTCTACGCCCTCTACCTTTGAAAGGGTCTGCTCAACATGACTGCGACAACCGTTGCAGGTCATTCCATGAATGTGGTAGGTGTGTTTCATTTTCACTTTTTACTCATGGGTATGGCCATCTTTCACATGGTCCTCATTAGCTACATAGGCCATGCCACATTTAGTGCAGTTTCCTTCCTCTTCGCTTCCACTGCCCTCGCAATGCATGGGGCATACATAGGTTGATGTATACTCTTTACCCAGTTCTTCCGCGGTTTCAGTTTGTTCCGTTATCGTCTCTGATTTTTGTTCGGTTTTTCCCTTGCAACTTACTGCAAATAAAAGTCCTGCTGCAAAAACAGCTGCTACGATGGTTTTGAATTTCATGTTCATAGTTTTAAAAATTACATTTTAATTAAATAATTGATTATTGCTGATTGTTCATAATATTTCTGTACGGATTGAATTTGATTCATCTGAAATTTTAGTTGCAATTCCTGTATGTCCAGCACCTCTTCAAAATCTATCGTACCCGTCTCATAATTCTTGATCAGAATTTGTTCGGCATCTTTTGCCTGCTTCAGGTTCTTAGCCTGCGTATTATAGCTAATGCGCGCCTCATTCCGCTGTGAAATCGCATTTTCGAAAGCGGCATCCAGCACATTCAATCGCTCCTGTTTTTGATACTGGATCTCTTGTTTACGGAGTTCGTTCTGTTTGGACCTGGATTCATACCGCTTGTTGAAAACAGGGATAGAAAGCGAAACCATGGGCATTACAATGTCTTTCCCATTGTCGCTGAAGGCCAAATCTGTTCGTTCCTGAACGGGAATATAATCCAACCCAACACCAAACATCGGGGAACCTTCTTTTTTGTTGAGCAATTCTGACTGCACAACCGACTCATACAGCCGATCAAAACGGAGGAGTTCAGGATTCAGCTTGAGACTGTCCCCAATTACCGGATCTGTATCTGGTATAAGCATTTCCTGAATAAGCCGTACAGGGGTACTAAGGTCTTTGTTTGCCAGGGCATTAAATGCCGCTTGTTCTGCTGTGAACTGTTCCTTCAATACGTCTCTTTGCTGTTGCATTTCATTTTGTCGTATCTGCAAACGCAATACATCCACTGCACTTGCTTTTCCTACTTCCACAGAGGTCAAAGCAAGTTCTTCATAGGATTTGAGCAGCTCGATATTTTCATCTAACACGCCCTGCCTGGCCTGCAGGCTGTACAGCTTGTAATAGGCTTGTGCCACAGCCAGTGCAAGCTTCCTCTTTGCAATAACATAGCCTGCATAATCCGTTTCAGCCATGGCCATAGCATATTCCTGACGTTTAGAAACCGTACCAAACCAGGGTAACATCTGTTTGGCTGAAAATCGTGCTTTCTGAGCTCCAGTTCTAGTTTCCGGTTCACTAGCAAAATACCCAGCGCTTAGTTCCGTGTTGGGTATCCAGTTGGCTTCGTTCACTTTTTCCCGTGCGATATTATAGCGCACCTCATAGGCCTGAATATTCGGGTTATTGGCCTGGGCTTCTGTAATATAATCCTGCAACTGTTGTGCCTGCCCCAAAATAGCAGAAAGCAAAAGGACAAGGGTTATTTGTATTGTTTTCATTTGTCAGCTCGTTTAAGTTGAACTTCTTTTTTCCATCCGTACAATACCGGTACCACAAAGAGGGTGATAAGGGCAATCAGCATACCTCCAAAACTTGGGATAGCCATTGGGATCATAATATCACTGCCCCGTCCTGTGGAAGTCAGGATAGGGAGTAACGCCAGGATGGTGGTCGCCGTGGTCATTAAACAGGGACGTATTCGCTTTTCACCGGCTTCGATTACCGAGTCCCTAACAGCTTTAAGGTTTTTAGGCTTATTGCGGTCAAAGGTTTGTGTAAGATAAGTAGCCATTACCACGCCATCGTCCGTCGCGATCCCGAACAGGGCGATAAACCCGACCCAAACAGCTACGCTAAGGTTGATGGTATGCATCTGGAACAACTCCCTGAGATTCTCTCCAAAAAGGTTGAAATTGAGGAACCAATCCTGTCCGTACAGCCAAATCATAAGGAAGCCCCCTGCAAAAGCTACGGCTATGCCTGTAAACACCATAAGCGATGTAGAGACACTCCTGAACTGGAAATACAAAATCAAAAAGATGATTAGGAGTGCCAGGGGTACAACCACAGAAAGCGTCTTTTCTGCCCGGAGCTGATTTTCATACGTCCCTGTAAAGGTATAGCTTACACCCCTTGGAACAATCAATTCACCAGTGTCTATCCTGGCCTGAATCGCCGCCTGTGCGTTTTCCACAACATCAACCTCGGCGTAGCCATCAATTTTGTCGAATAGTACATAGCCCACAAGGAAGGTATCCTCACTTTTAATAACCTGGGGCCCTTGCTCATAGCGCAGGGTTACTAATTCACTCAAAGGAACCGGCTGGCCTTTAGAAACGGGAACATAGATATTTTCCAAATCTTCCGGACTGTCACGTAACTCCCTGGGATAGCGAACACGGACAGCATACCGTTCCCGACCTTCAACGGTCTGGGTAAGGGGCATGCCCCCTACCGCTACAGAGAGCACCTGTTGCACAGTTTCCACATTGATCCCGTAACGCGACAGACGTTCCCGGTCTATGTCGATAAGCAGGTAAGGTTTTCCCACGATACGATCCGCAAAAACGGCCTGACTCTTTACACCTTCAGCCGATTTAAGGATTTCCTCCAATTGCATCCCGAAGGCTTCTATTTCACGTAAGTCTTGTCCTTTAACCTTTATTCCCATTGGTGCGCGCATACCCGTTTGCAACATCACCAGACGGGTTTCTATGGGCTGGAGTTTAGGGGCTGACGTTACCCCGGGAAGGTTGGTTACACGGACAATTTCATTCCAGATGTCGTCCGGTGACTTTATCTCAGGACGCCAATTCCGGTAATATTCACCCTTGTCATCCGGTATCAACAGGGTTCGGTCCAGATGGTAAGGGTCATTGAATCCATTGGATGTTTGATGAACTTCATTATCCATGCCCAAATTCGGATTCATTACCAATTCCCCATTAGTCAAAACAAAGAAATCGTCTTTGTTCACCTTGTAACGCTGGGGAACTCCTGCATCATTATTTTGGTATTCTGATCGATACTGGATAACATTTTCATACATGGATAACGGGGCAGGATCCAGGGCAGATTCCGTTCTTCCTGCCTTCCCGACCACGGTCTGAATTTCGGGTATACTGGCAACGGCCATGTCTAATTGCTGCAAAACCCGTTTGTTTTCCTCCACGCCAGAATGCGGTAAGGACGTAGGCATAAGAAGGAATGAACCTTCATTGAGTGAAGGCATGAATTCCTTGCCCGTATTGTTCATGATCAGGACACCGCATACGACTATAACGGCAGGCAGCGAAATAAACAGTAACCGGTTCTGCATAGCCCATTGCAGAATTCGCGTGTAATATTGACGAAACATCCAGAAGGTCCCTAACAACCCGAAGCCGATAACACTTACGAACAATAGATTCATCACAACACTGCGGTCGAATCCCAGAGGACGCCAAGACACGGCCAGTATAAGTAAGATGGCGGTTGCAGAAACCAGCAGGTTACCCAGATTATGTTGTTTAGCGGAGATTCGCTGCATTAGCGACAACAAAGCCAGAACACCATAGGCAAGCAGCAACAACCCCAGCCAATAGCCGTAACCCAACGCCAATATGCCCAGAACGATCAATACTGCATTGATCAGATATTTGAATATGTCCCTGATATGCTGTTTTTTAAAGAGGTAAGCCGCAAAGGGCGGTATCAGGAAGAGGGAAATGATAATAGAAGCTGTTAAGGCCATGGTCTTGGTAAATGCAAGTGGACGGAATAGCTTGCCTTCAGCACCAATCATTGTAAATACCGGAATAAAACTGATAATGGTGGTCATTACAGCGGTAAGTATGGCCCCGGAAACCTCTGAAGTCGCGTTGTATACGACAGCATTGACAGCCAATTGTTCTTCCTGTGGAAGCATTTTATTCTCATCCAGATGCCTGATTATATTTTCGGATAGAATAACCCCTACATCTACCATAGTCCCAATTGCGATTGCAATACCGGAAAGAGCGACGATATTGGCATCGACCCCAAAGAGTTTCATGGAAATAAAGACCATTAGCACGGCTACAGGCAACAATCCCGAAATCAAAACAGAGGCCCTGAGGTTAAATACCATTACTATTATGACAAGTACCGTGATTAAAATTTCTAAAGTGAGGGCATCGTTCAAAGTACCCAGGGTTTCCTGTATGAGTTCGGTCCTATCGTAGAAGGGGACAATAGTCAACTGTGAGGTACGGCCGTCTGACAATTGTTTGGAAGGCAATCCTGGGGAAAGCTCTGCTATTTTTACCTTGACCTTGTTTATCACCTCCAATGGGTTGGCTCCATATCGTGCCACCACCACACCGCCAACTACTTCTGCACCTTCCTTGTCCAGAATACCACGACGGGGTGAGGGACCTAAATTTACGCGCGCTACGTCCTTGATACGAATCGCGGTAAACTCAGAAGATTTTACCACAGCCTCCTCTATGTCAGCTATGGACTTTATGTATCCCAATCCCCTAACCAGGTATTCTGCCTGGTTGATCTCCAGGGTCTGCGCACCAATATCCTGATTGGATTGTTTTACCGCCTTTACAATTTGATGCAAACCTATGTCGTACTGACGCATCAACTCCGGATCCACATCAATTTGATATTCCTGTACATACCCTCCAATGGATGCCACTTCTGACACCCCGCTGGCAGAAGAAAGAGCATATTTCACGTAGTAGTCCTGGATGCTTCGCAGTTCGTGTAAATCCCAACCTCCCGTTACATTCCCATCTTTATCCCTACCTTCCAGGGTATACCAAAAAATCTGGCCAAGACCAGTGGCATCGGGTCCAAGAGTAGGGTTAACCCCCTCCGGCAATACCCCTGCTGGAAGAGAATTTAGCTTTTCAAGTATGCGGCTTCGGGACCAGTAGAATTCTACATCTTCCTCAAAAATGACATAGATACTTGAAAAACCAAACATGGAAGAACTCCGGACAGTTTTCACTCCTGGAATACCTAAAAGGGATGACGTGAGGGGATAGGTGATCTGGTCTTCAATATCCTGTGGGGAACGGCCTTCCCATTTGGTGAATACGATCTGTTGATTTTCCCCGATATCAGGTATGGCGTCAACGGCTACCGGATCCTTTGGTAAAAAGGGAATATCCCACTGGAAGGGTGTATTTATAATTCCCCATCCTACAAAAAGCACCAGCAGCAATAAGGCTACCAGTTTATTTTCAATCAGAAACTTTATTGTTTTATTAAGCATGATGTTTGATTATGGAATAATGAAAATTTGTGCCCAATCGAACACAAAATACCCATGTCCTATAAGGACCGGGCTTTAAATACATTATCCAGTAATCAAATGAGGAAGGTCTCGTAGAGCATCTGAATGTCACGCACCAGAAGAGGAGGCGGATAACCATCAAAAGGTATTTTGCTCTCATCTGCAGGTTGCAGGAGGTCAAAATACGAAATCGTAAAAGCAGTCAGGAATACCTGTTGGTCCAGGCTTAAATTATCAAAATTGATTTTCAGTTCGTCCTGTCCTTCGAAAGAGAGTTCCACGTCCGTACAGCACTTCATTTTTTGCATACTGGCACATCCTGACGTGTTTTCCGGCATTATGGATTTCATCAGACAATTCTCTGCCTTATCGAGGCTCAGGTCCACGAGCGTACGACCACAGTAGTGCATATCCACCGTAAAGGAAAGGGTGGAAAAAAGCACCATAAAGGCCATACAAAGGGCTCCTATTCTGTGAAATAATGCCTTCATCTGTGAACAAAACTACAAAATATTCGCATTTATTGTTTTGGTTAACAAAAGATTGGCTTGGGATTTCAACAATTTTCGGGTTATCCAATTACTCAACCTGGTCTTAAGCATACAGGCACAGGAACCCGAATTGAATGAAATTAATAAACTGGCGGGGGTAATACTGTCTACTCCTTTACCCAGTTATTACGCGTGCAAAAAAGTTGATATTTTCCTTGCGTTTATTGATTGGTTCCAACTGTTACAGTTGCATTTCCTTCTCCTGCCATCAACATTACTGCCAGCTCTCCTTTTTCCGCTGCCAGGTGGCCACCAGAAGCGACAATTGTTGTATAGCTAATTTTGAAGCCTTTATCCTCTAGTGCTTCCTGGTAGTTTTTCAGGGCGTTTTGCGACACATCCTCATAGATAACGACCCAGTTCTTTGAATCATCTACAGCTTGTGTTGAAACACTTAGGATCTTGCCATCTTTAAATTCGGGCACATCCGCTGGGATTTCATCTGGCCAACTATTTATGGTAGCATCCGCAGTAAAGGTTCCCTCTTCAGTTTTGATGGTAACTTTCTCATCATCGATATCTACTTGGGCATCTTCACCCATAGACTTTTCAATTATCTTTTCACTTGTTTTCTCAGCAGTTCTCTTGCAAGTACACGATTCAAAAACCATGGCTGCACTTAGAAAAACAATTAGCATTGTGACGTATCTGAACTTTGATTTTTTGTAGTAGCTCATCGGATAAAATTTTAGCATTAGAAATAAGATTAGTGGCATTTGCTTATATATGGTGCAAAATGGCATTGAGATCAAAATTAGTGTGAAGACACAAGCTCAACAATGATGTAGGTCATTGTTCTCGATTATTGCATAAATGAAGAATACTTCAACTGACGCCCTTGAAATAGTTCGCCCCATTAGTTTTATCACTCCTTAGCTAAAAGGAGGGGCAAGAATTTCTGGGATTCAGGATCTGTTGGTTTGGAAATCCCCTGAAATGAGCTGTTTCAGGATACATTTATGGGGCACCAAACCCCTCCCCTTATTGAAATTAGCGTTTTTTACTGCAACAACTGAACATCAAAGAATTTCTTGGCCTACTTTTGCCATCGAAAAGGGAATACCCCTGTTATTCATAAAACAGTATATGAACATTGCTTTTTTCTCCTATAAATCGTACGACAAAGAATGGTTCGAAAAGAACCGGGAAGATTCCGGATTTAAGATCAATTATTTTCGGGTAAAACTTGAGGAGTCCACAGCTTCTTATGCCCGGGGTGCAGATGTTATCTGCGCCTTTGTCAACGACGACCTTAGCAAACCGGTGATCGAAAAGCTTGCCGGGATCGGAATCAAGATGATTGCATTGCGCTGTGCCGGATTTAACAATGTAGATCTGGAAGCCACGAGGGCGCATGGTATCCCGGTTTACAGGGTTCCGGAGTATTCACCCCATGCTGTGGCTGAACATGCCGTTGCGTTGATCCTTACGCTGAACCGCAAAATTCACAAGGCCTACAATCGCATACGGGATGGAAACTTCTCTTTGTCTCGCCTCACTGGTTTTAACCTGCATGGAAAAACGGTAGGTGTGTTGGGAACTGGTAAAATAGGGCGGGTATTTGCCGACATAATGCACGGCTTTGGCTGCCGGATCCTGCTTTATGACAAGTTCCCAGATAAAAGCCTGGAAAAGCAGGGGTATCAATATGTTGACCTCAGCACCTTACTTGGAGAATCGGATATTGTATCCCTGCACGTACCCCTGTTGCCAGAAACGGCGCATATCATTAACAGGGAAACCCTTAAATTGATGAAAGACAATGCCATGCTGATCAATACCAGCCGGGGTGGACTGATCAACACGGAGGATACTATTGAAGCATTACGGATTAAAAAGCTGGGGTATCTGGGTATCGATGTCTACGAACAGGAAGAAGGGCTTTTCTTCCACAATTTACAGGAAACAATTATTGATGACGATACCCTGGCGCTTTTGACATCATTTCCGAATGTACTGGTAACGGCGCATCAGGCCTTTTTTACTGGTGAGGCGCTTGATGAGATCTCACGAACCACCCTGCAGAACATAAAGGATTTTACGGAGGGCAGATCCAGTGCTAATTTGGTACTTGCAAATTAGTCCTGTGATGGGACGGGGTTCCTAAGTCCCCTCCCCAATTGAAAGTTAATATAGTTCCCCGTAGTTCGCAATCATGAAATCCCTTAATGTTTACTCAGGCATGCCCTGATCAACCCAGTCTTTAATTTTCTGAATTGTGGCTTCGTCCATGCGACCTGCCGGAGGCATCACCCCGGCCTGTCCCGTCTGAAGATCAATACGGGCAAGAAACAAGTCGATCTGATTTACTGTTTTTTGATAGGTTGAAATATCATAACCGGCAGCAGGGGAAGTTGCCCCGTGGCACAGTATGCATTCAGCATCAATTATAGCTGCAATATCGGAAGTATAGGTATAGGTGCCGTCTGAAGATCCTGAATCCGGATCTTCAGGAGGTGCTTCTCCTTCTAACAAGCCATCTGTTTTCCATGTAATCAAAGTCTCTATAATACTGTTTTCTGCGCGGCCTGAGGGAGGCATGATGTCATCATCGTCTTCTTCTTCCTGCATAGACTCCAAAATATCATCTATTTGAACCTTTGCCAGGTAATATGAAGAAAGGTCTACCCCGTCTTCAGCCAGAGAGGTGTTGTGGCAGGCCACACAGAGTTGATCCAATATCGGTTTTACATCAACCTGGTAGGTAATGAGCCCCGCATATGGATCTGTTTCTGGAGGATCCTCAGGTGTTCCTTCACCGGTTGAAGGGTCATCCGTGTTGCTGTCTGAATCTGATGGATTTACAGGGCTATTGATATCTTCCATTTCTTCTTCATCGGGATTATAATAATCCGAAGTGCAGGAAAGGTTTATCGTTATAAAAAGGAATCCCAAAAGAATACACACATACGTCTTCATGATAAAGTTTTTAAGTTAAACTAAGCCCCGTATGTGAAAATGTAAAATCTATGGATAAAGATAGGCAGGCGATATCCTTCAATTTATGATATAAATCATCTTTTAATACCGCTCCAGAATGCTGGGTTGTATCAAGAAAAGCTTGTTAAACTTTGCTTTGTGGTATTCTATTTCCATTGCTTCCCTATACTATCCTGGGATACTTCTCCTGATAGTCATCGGAATCGGTGATCAAGAATTGGGGGTAAGACAGGATTTATATAATCCTTTTACATCCAACGCTGGAAATAGAAAGCATAGAATGGCTGTATTACCTATTGTATGATATGCACGGCTATGTAGAATATCGGATTTCCTCGTTGTACTCGGCAATCCTAGCCAACCCTCGGTACAAATAGAAAAGTGAAAGCTAGCGCCTTCTCTATTTTTTGACTCCTCCAGCTCCTTCAAACGAGGTTTGGTTCGCTTCTGGAGACAAAAAAAGTGATTTGCTTTCACAAATCACTTTTCTGCTTGTCGGGATGACAGGATTTGAACCTGCGACCCCACGGCCCCCAGCCGTGTGCGCTACCAGACTGCGCCACATCCCGAATTATTTCATTCCGCGACCCTTTTATTACAACTCATATTTTTAAAGAAAGCGGCTAACCCGCTACCAGACGGAGTCTACCCGTACTGAGCTTCAGAGAAGCTCGTGTTCGGGCCACATCCCGAATTAGGTTTGCAAATATATAACTTTCGCATAAAAAATAACGGTATAAATTGATCGAAGTCCCGAAGAAGTGGCTTCAAAATTTAAGGTAAAAATGCGGCAGAAGATTACCCCCCGCTGTGCTGGTCATTCAGTTCATCCAATTCCCCCAGTTGCCGCAGGATATCGAAGGTTTTATTGGCCTCCTTTTCATCTACGACACTTATGGCTGCTCCTACATGGACCATAACATAATCATCTACTTTAGCTTCAGGTACCAATGCCAGGCTCACCTCCTTCAAGACACCATCAAAAGACACCTTTCCCATACGAAAGGTTTCATCTAGTTGGGAGGTAATTTCAATTAATTTTCCTGGAATAGAAAGGCACATGGATCTGAATATTTGTATCTGTAGTTATTGGGATTCAACCATTATATTTTGCTTTAACCAGGTATACCAGGCTTCCATACCGTCACCTTTGGTAGCCGAAATTTCAAAAAATTGCAGCTTGGGATTTACCCGCAAAGCGTTTTCCTTCAATTCTTCCAGCTCTATATCCAAATATGGCAACAGGTCGATTTTATTAATGACACATATATCCGAAGTGTGAAACATATCCGGGTACTTCAAGGGCTTATCAACCCCCTCAGTTGTACTTATAATGACAACTCGCTGCGCTTCGCCCAGATTGAACATGGAAGGACAGACCAGGTTGCCTACATTTTCGATCATCAATACGGAATTCTCTGCAGGCTTTAACTTTTTGATGGCCTCATATACCGCATCACTTTCCAGGTGGCAACCTTTACCTGTGTTTATCTGAATAACCGGGATTTCAAGGGCTGCTATTCGGTTAGCATCGTTCAAGGTCTGCTGATCGCCTTCAATGACATAAAACTGAATCTCTTCCTTTAGATCTTTGAGGGTACGCTCAAGCAAAGCTGTCTTTCCAGATCCCGGAGAACTTACCAAATTCAGGGCAAAAATATTTTTTGCTTCAAAATAACCGCGGTTTCGAGCAGCCATTACTTCATTTTGTTGCAGCACATCCTGCTCTACCTCCAAAACCGTTTTATGGTGGTGGTCGTGATCATGTCCGTGATGGTGATGGTGGTGATGATCGTGTTCATGATGGTCATGCCCATGATCATGCTGATGATCATGGTGATGGTGACCATTTTTTTCCAGTGGACTCAATATCCGCACCCCATTCTCTCCACTTCCGCAACCGCAGGTTCCGCACATATTTTCAAAGATTAGATTACCAAATTTAAGATACTTTCATTAAAAAAATTCACCGCCCTGGCGAGGTTCTCTTTAGCCTCTTTGGTCAGGCCGATTTTTAGATCAAAATTCAGTCCTGAAATACCCAGAACAAAGGCCTTTGGCAGTTTGTTGTAAAGGGTTTCCGAAATGTATAACACCGTTTCCGGTTCCAGTTCATGTGTGCTGAAACTGTGGTTTTCCTTTGGGGAACAACGGTCGAACAAAAAACCGTCTTGCATGGGCTTGATATGAGCATCAACAAAGTAAACCGCAGTATAATGTGATATTAATTCCGCATCCTCAACCTGCAACTGATATTTATATACATAGTCATAATTATCTGGCAAGTTCTCCTTTACACTGTCAACAAATGCCCAGCCCAGACCATCGTCGGCCCTTCCGCAATTGCCTATGCCTACTAGTAATATTTTATTGCCGTATTCTTTCATCCACTATGTTTCCATATGCATCATAAAGCGTCAGTTCCAATGGCATTTGACCCAGGGCATGGGTAGCACAACTGAGGCAGGGATCATAAGCCCTAATAGCAACTTCAATCTGATTCAACATGGCCTCGGTGACCTTAGGCTGACCACTTAATTCGTTTTTTGCCACCCACCTTACAGCCTGGTTCATGGCTTCGTTATTATGTGTTGTAGAAACGATCAGGTTACAGCGTGTAATCCGATCTTTATCGTCCACTTCATAGTGATGAATAAGTGTACCTCGCGGCGCTTCTATGATACCAATCCCTTCGCTTCTCCGCTCTCCTTTACGCAGCAGGTCCGTAGACAAAATGCGATCGTCCTCAAGCAGTCCTTTCATCATTTCTGCACAATACAGTATTTCTATCAGCCTGGCCCAATGGGTGTACATGGTCATGTTGTTGGTCTTCCCATTGGTAGCCGCTTTAAAGACCTGCCGTTCCTTTTCGGCCAGAGGGGTTTCTATCCCATCACAAATATTAACCCGCGCAAGCGGACCAACCCGGTTCCATCCATCATCCCTTCCGATATGTTTTAGGTAGGGGAATTTCAGATAAGACCATTTCTCAACGCCTTCATAGAAATGACTGTTGTAATCAACATCCGGAATGTCATCCAGAGTTATATTTCCGTCGGCGTCTGTAGCCCTTAAATTTCCGTCATAAAGTTCAAGGAATCCATTTTCCTTATTTACCAATCCGAGATGGCCGGATGGATAAGAGGCAAATGTGTCTAAGAATGTCTTATTCTTTTGGTGGTATTCCTTGATGAAATCAATAATTTCCACAGACCATTCAACCATAGTATCAATGGAAGGAATCTCTTTTCCATCAAGGAAATAGTTCCGTTCCTTAACTGATATTTTCTTATGCACGCCACCAGGAGTAGCTGAAATGCCGTGGATTCGTTTCCCGGCTACCATCTTAATGATCTCCTGACCGAATTTCCGCATAAGGATTCCCTTTTTGGCCAAAGAAGGATATTCCATGGCTACACCTACTACATTTCGCTTAACCGGATCGGCATCGTAACCAAACAGCAGATCGGGGGAAGCTAAATAGAAGAAATGCAAAGCATGCGACTGAAAAACTTGTCCAAAATGTAACAGTTGCCTGATTTTCTGGGCAGGTTCGGACAGGTCTTCGGGATTCAGCCCAACAATCTGATCAATGGCCTTTGCGGCAGCCAGGTGGTGGCTCACAGGGCATATTCCGCACAAGCGTTGTACCAATACAGGAGCTTCCCAATAAGGATGTCCCTGGATAAAACGTTCGAAACCCCTGAACTCCACAACATGGAAAAAGGCATCTTTAACCTCATTATTATCGTCAAGGTGGATCGTAACCTTGCCATGACCCTCGACTCTGGTTACCGGATCTATTACCAATTTTTGTGACATAGTCTATCAATTATTTTTTTATCTCATTTTTTCGATTCAGCGCTTCCGGCGAAAATCACTTTGGTGTACGACTTCCTTTATTAGTCGTATTTAAATTCATCGTGTGCAATTGAAAATTCTTCTCCCAGCAGTATGCTCTTGACTACCTTCCAGATATGCTGAGCGCTTGGCGGACAACCCGGAATATAATAGTCGATCTTAACCACCTCGTTACATGGATAAACATTGTTTAGCAATTTTGGAATGTCTTCATGTCCGGGAACCACATCTGCACCAATCTCGGTGGTTACCCCATTGAGATAGGCTTCTTCCAGGCACTCCTGCAAGGGCACAAAGTTGCGCATAGCCGGGATACCTCCCATAATGGCACATTCGCCAAAGCCCACCAGGATATCGCATTTCTTACGGAATTCCTGTAAAACGTGAACATTTTCGGAATTAGAACATCCGCCTTCGATCAGACCAATATGACATCGTTTGGAAAAATTCTTGATATCGGTAAGAGGCGACTTATTAAACTCAGCAATTTCGATAATGTCTAATAGTTCCGTATCTATATCCAATAAGGACATATGGCATCCGAAGCAGCCTGCAAGCGAAGTAGTTGCCACAATGAATTTTTCATCGTCTGCTTTTTGGAACTTATTGTCCCTGACAACCGGCTTGATATCCTTGCCGAGCAGGTCGTATTTGCGTTCACCAAAAGGTTGTTCGTGTATCATCCCTTTGACGAGAATAGCGCCTACGGGACAGAGATTCATTGCCCTCAAGGCCTCGGATTCACTTAATTTTTCCTCCTGTTCATAATCGATGTGTACCCTGGTTTTTACCCCTCTTTGTACAAAAGAGAAAACGTCTTTCCCGTCGGGGGTTTTTACTTCCTCCACACAGCGCTTACACAAGATGCAGCGGTTGGATTCCATGATCATACGCTTAGGTGTAAAATCGACCTTCTTTTCGCTGAAGACATGTGGATAACGTGTTACGGTAAGCCCCATATCATAGGCGTGGTTCTGCATATCGCAGTTACCACTTTTCTCGCAGGTAGGGCAAAAATGATTACCCTCGGCATAAAGCATTTCAATAATCGCCTTCCTGTTCTCTAAGAGTTCCGGAGTATTTACCTCAATGTCCATACCTTCCGCCACCTTAACAGTACAACCTGTGGTGTCCCTGCCGTTTACTTTTACCGTACAAATCCTGCAGGTACCCAGGGGATCTATATTCCTGAAATAACATAGTGTAGGGATATAGAATCCGTGCTCTTTGGCAACAGTAACAAGGTTCTTTCCCGATTCAGCCTGGATGGACTTGCCATCAATTGAAATGGTTACCATATTATTCATAGTCCGAAGTCATTTCGTTAATAATTCTATCATAATCCGCGGTAGCCTCATTCAGATTAAAGGCCTTATTGAAATTTGTGTTTTCAGACAGGTGTTTCTCAAAAACATCCGGAAACTTGAGGATGGCATGGTTTAAAGCTGTGGATGACATCTTACCTAAACCACACCTGCTGGTTACTTTAATGATGTTGCTCCACTGTTTGATATCCTCAAGGTCTTTGGTTTCGGCATGTCCGGCAACCAACTTGTCAATCTTTCTGTTCAGCAAAAAATTGCCCGTCCTGCAGGGCACACAAATGCCACATGATTCCGCAACGAAAAAGTCGGCTACATTTTTTAATACCTTGATCAGGTCCCTTTCTTTATTAAATACCATAAAGGAACCCCCGCTTCGTAAACCGATTCCACTCATTTTTCGGGCGTATTCAATCGGATCTGTAAATTCAAATTGAACGTGCTCGGCCAACAGGTTTTCAGCCGATATTTCACGGTCAAAATCTGCCTCAGACAGGCATTCGCCCGCGAAACCGTTAAATAAAATGAACTGTGGATCCGGAGACCCGATTATTTCCAATACATCCCGCAGTTTCATTCCCCACTCAATTTCATACATCCCGGGTCTTTCGCAATCTCCGGACACGCTAAACAGCTTGGTTCCAGGAGTGGCAGGGGTGCCAAGAGTCAGATACTTGTCGATTCCCATTTCTAAAATTCGCGGGACCGTACACAGCGTTTCTACATTATTAACCACTGTGGGTTTGCCGTTGAAACCACGTTCTACCGGAAAATATTCCCGGGTTCCCGGTTCGCCCCTTTTCCCCTCCATAGAATGGATAAGGGCCGTTTCTTCGCCACACACATAAGCTCCGGCACCTAAATGAATGTACATATCAAAATCAAAAGGCTGCTTTGCCTTTATGTTTTTCCCAAGGAAGCCCATTTTTCTATAGGTCGTAAGGAGCTCTTCCAATCGGTCTCGCAAATAGGTGTATTCCGCCCTGAGGTAAATCGCCCCTTTGGAGGCCCCTACTGCATACGCAGCGAAGATCATGCCTTCGATGAGCAGTTCAGGATGTTCTTCCATAAGGACTCTATCTTTGAACGTACCCGGCTCCCCTTCATCGGCATTGCAAATAATATACTTGGTATCCGCTTTGTTTTTCTTGCAAAATTCCCATTTTAGTCCGGTTGGGAAGAAAGCACCGCCACGCCCAGTCAGTTTTGATTGCTTAACCAGATCAATTACCTCCTCGGGGTTATGGGCATTCAAATATGCCAGCGAAGAGAATTGCTCATAGGGTTTAAAGAATACCGTCCTGTCTTTCGTGGGTTTGTATTGAATAACACTTTTGGGCGTATCACAGATTTCCCATGGTTTTTTCCCGGATTTTAAACTGGCAATGATATCAAATACTTTTTCCGGAGTTAGATTTACAAAGGGTCTGAAATTGATGAGGCAGGAGGGTTCCTGATCACTCAGACCGATACAAGGCGTCTTGAACAGGCCAAATTCCTTATCCTCAGTAACCTGGCCTAGTTTTATTCCTAATGCTTCTT